>ERZ761602.453-NODE-453-length-89794-cov-30.710159_pt1 | contig 89794 bp, 90 predicted proteins | sample MGYA00512165_ERZ761602 | MGnify/ENA primary metagenome ERZ761602 (study PRJEB28899, sample SAMN02445085) | bioreactor sludge metagenome | biome: EBPR sludge; isolation source: Thorneside wastewater treatment plant | place: Australia: Brisbane, Thorneside...
GGGTCTTGAAGCGACTACGAGGGGTCTTGAAGCGATTACGAGGGGTCTTGAAGCACTTCAATCGGGGTCGTCATCGCTTCAATCGGGGTCGTCATCGCTTCAATCGGAGTCGTCATCGCTTCAATCGGAGTCGTCATCGCTTCAATCGGGGTCGTCATCGCTTCATTTGGGTTGGTCACCGCTTCATTTGGGTTGGTCATTGCTTCATTTGGGTTGGTCATCGCTTCAATCGGTGCCGTCATCGCTTCATTTGGGTTGGTTCTCGGCTCAATCGGTGCCGTCATTGCTTCATATAAGATTGTTGTCAGAACAGGATTTCCGGGATTATTAGGATTAACAGGATAATTTCTGCCTTTATTTTCGCAACAGAAGCGCATCATCAACAGTATGAATAACTATCATGTCTATCATATAATCTTCATAATCGTGTGCGGACAGTCTTCGTGTCTATGCCTTCCCTCTTGAGAAAGTCCACATAAAGCTGTATTAAGCGCGGGGATGTGCTTGTTTATATGCTTGTTTGAGTCTTTCGACCGATACATGTGTATAAACTTGTGTGGCTGATAAAGAGCTATGCCCGAGCATCTCGCTAACAGCGCTGATATCTGCTCCATTGTCAAGTAAGTGTGTGGCAAAAGAATGGCGCAAGACATGGGGGCTTTTTTGTGGCGATTCGGTAATATAGCGCATTGCTTTGTTGATGATTTTATAGGCAACGGCGGAACTCATAGCTTCTCCATGTCCATTAAGGAAGAGAATTGTGCCGGACACAGGAGTGCATAATTCGCTGCGTAATGTCAGATAATGTTCAAGGGCATCGGCAGCTTTTTGTCCGAAGGGTGCTATGCGTACTTTATTTCCTTTGCCTTTAACGCGGACGGTTTTTTGTTTTAACGATATATCGCCAAGAGTGATATGTAATGCTTCGCTTATTCGTAATCCTGCACCATACAATAACTCAACCAATGCACGGTTGCGTGCCCCTTTTGGGGTGGTAATATCGAATGATGCCAATAATGCTTCCACTTCTTTTTGTTGAAGAAATGAGGGTAATTTTTTTTCAGCTTTGGGTGTGGCTATTAATGCTGTCGGGTTTTTGAGAATCCACTCTTGTTTTTGCATAAAAGCAAATAATGATTTGACGGCAGCCAGCTTGACGCGTAATGATTTTTTTGCAAGTCCGCGATCATGCAACCATCCCAAGAAAGGGCGTATATCTTCGGTACGTATTTCTTCAACGGGTGGCAATTCGCCTAATGACTCTTTCAGGAAATCGTATAATTCACCCAATGCTCGCCTATAGGTCATCACAGTGTGTTCGGATAAATTTCTTTGCAATTCAATATGCTCAAGGAAGGTTCGTATGGCGCGGGATAAGGTCATGATGGAGGTGTTAAAATAAGGATAAGAAAATAGTTTCTGTTTGGTATATGCTTTCAATAATCATGCCGTTATCATGATGAAGAGTTGGGGCTTGTCGGCAATGATTTCTGAAGTTTTATCAATCGGTTGCAGTGTGGCGAATGGGTTGGTACAATGGTATAGAAGATGCTGCCATAGAGAATTGCACTAAATTTGCAACAAAGTTAATGTATCTTTTCCATCGGTCGGATTCGTTCATTATGCATCCGCCTTTATTATAGAATATATGTCATCACGTTCAACACTCGGTTCATTGCTTAATATACGTGCCGGAGAAGGTCTTCCGATTCTCTTATTGACAATGTTTTCCTTTCTTATTGGCGCAGGCGGAGCATTCTTTTTTACAGCAGCCACTACATTGTTTTTGGAAAGTTATTCCACAACGATGTTGCCCGTAGCGTATATCGGATCGGGTATAGCGGGATGGTTATTGTGGTTTGTGTCATCGCATTTTGGTAAGCAGTCCTCGCAGAGCAAACAAATGCTCGGTTCGCTTATCTTTTTAATTGGGAGCGTGCTGTTTTGTGCCATTGCTGCCTATTTTTTCGATATGCGGATAGTGTCATTTGTGTTGTTTATATGGATTCGTATAGTGACATATATATCGGTGGTAGTGTTTTGGAATTTGGCAAGCACTATGTTCGATGTACGCCAAGGCAAACGTTTATTCGGACTTATCGGTGCCGGTGAAGTAATAAGCGATATGATTGGCTTTTTCTCTATTCCACTTCTTATCAATTATATCAGAACACAAGATTTATTGATTATTGCGGCAGTTGCTCTGGTTTTGTGTTTGGTGCTTTATACTGTTATTCGCAAGCGTTATGCTGTGGTGCATTCAGACATTTCGCAGCAAGCCGATGCCATATCGGGTCCATCATCGGTTACTATTGCCCGCTTTTTTTCCAATCGCTACTCAACATTATTGTTTTTGCTTGCCTTTTTGCCGATGATAGGTATCTATTTCATGGATTATATGTTCATGGATCAAGCAAAACTTCTTTATACAGAGCCACGCGTATTGGCATCATTTCTCGGTATATTTTATGGTTTTGTGGCTGTGGCTGAATTTATCGTTAAGACATTGCTTTCGGGTCGTTTGCTCGATCGTTACGGTTTGCGTATTGGTTTAATGCTCTTGCCCGCGATTGTTGCACTGGCTGTTGGTTCGGCAGCATTAACGGGACTTGTTTTTGGTATCGGTTCTATGTTTTTTGCTTTTGTTGCATTTGGCAAATTGATGGAAAGAGTGCTGCGCAGTTCTTTGAATGATCCCGCATTTCAGATATTATATCAGCCCTTGCCTGCTCATGAGCGTTTGGGATTTCAGTCCATGGTGGAAGGTGTGCCGAAAGCAGCGGGTAATTTAGTTGGGGGTGGCATATTGCTGATATTTACTTTAGCGAATTTTCATAATCTTATTGCCTACAATATCATTTTTTTCTGTATAGCGATTGTATGGTTGCGTCTTGGTTGGCTCATGTATGTATCGTATAGGACGGTATTGCGTGATTCGGTTCTGACGGCTCATCATTCGATGGACGATAAGCGTGCGAGAATGACCGAGCGTTTGCTGGGGGCTTTGCAAAGTGATGATCCGGGCAAAGTCAATAAAGCCCTCATTATGATAAGTCGTTTTGAACCGACAGCATTATCTGTGGCTTTTGGGGCAGTGCTTGCTAATCCTTCCGATTTTGTACGCAGCCGTGTTTTCAGCATGATACGCCAATTCCATTCCTTTGCAGCGCGTAAAGCATTGACACAATTTATTCAAACCTCAAAGAATGATAAAGAGCGAGCCATTGCGCAAGAAACATTGGAATATTTGGATGCAATGGCGGGAATGTCCATAGATGAAGTAAGCCAATTAGTGCGTTCTGAAAGCGTTGCCGACCGCATATTGGCTGCCAAAATTCTTGGCGAATCCACACGGTTCCAAGCCATAGCTTTATTGCTTCAACTTATTGATGATAGTTCACCGCGGGTGAAAAGAGCTGCTCTTGTCGCAGCAGGTAAAGTGCGCCGACCGGAATTGTGGATGCGCTTAATCGAGCATTTGAGTATGAAGGATTTCAGACATACGGCGGCATCGGCAATTATATTGGCAGGCGGGCATATCTTGGTGCATTTAGAGCAATTGTTTTCGCGCATCGGACAAGACCGCAGCTTGCAAATCAATATTATTCGCATGTATAGACGCATGGGAGAACATCGTATCAAAAATGCTTTGCGTGCCGCTTTGCGCCATCCCGATAAAGAAGTGCGATATGAAGCTCTGGAAGCTCTTGCCGATGCCAATTATACGGCAAGTTCTACTGAACAAAGTGCTTTGCGTCGTGATCTTGATGAGGAAATAGCCGCCATATTGTGGACGGTAGCTGCTCTGCGCGATGTGGAATCCTCACCTACATGCAAGCATATTACGCAAGCCCTCCGTTATGAATTGCATATCAAAAATCATCGTCTTTTTACTATACTTTCTGCGATGTATGATGCACGTATTATTCGGGGCTTACGCGATAAATTACGTTCCGGCACAAATGAAGAACGTGTCTATGCTCTCGAAATTCTTGATGTGACTGTGGATGAACAAATTAAAAATGATATTGTGCCATTGCTTGAAGATTATAGTGCCGATGATTTGATAGAAACATTTAAATGGCATTATCCGCAAGAACAATTATCGGTGGAAAAACGCTTAACGGATATTGTTTGGAAAGACCATGCCACGGTGAATGTATGGACAAAAGCATGCGCTCTTGAGGCATTGCAACATCACCCTTCATTGGTGGTAGAAGATGTATTCCGTGCTTTTGCCGATCATGCCGAATATTTACTTTCCGAAATTGCTATAGTATCGCTTTATATATCCAATCCTGAGCATTATCGCACTTTTGCGGAATCGGCACATCCGTCTTTGAAGCAAAGTATGGAAAAAATACTATCCTCTTGCATTCATAATAAACAATTAAACGGAGTAGAGAAAATCCGTCTTTTTGCCGAAACACAACAATTAACCAATATTCCCTCTGCTATTATTGCTGAGGCAGCCCAAAGTATGTCGGAGCAATATGTGGAACAGGGTGAAATATTTATACCTTTCCGCAATGGTATTGCCGTGTGTGCAGTTATTATTAGCGGCGCATTTGTGGAACAACATTCCAATCAAACTATATCGGCGGGCGCAATGATTTATCATGTCTTGCCGGAAAAAGAAACTCTCCACCGCTATAAAGCTGTCGAGAAAACACGATTATTGCTTATTGACAGAGAAATTCTTGATGAAATTGTATGGGATTATTTACCCTTGCACAGTATTTTATCATAAATCCATAGTGTCTGACAGGTATAGACAGAAAGTTCTCATTACTAAAAAAATATAAAGAAGTTAGAAGAGCTACAAATACACGACGTTATGCAGCATCTTATTAAGCTGATGCACATAAGATTTGACAACAATTCCTTTTACATCATCTCTTCGGATAGCAGGGAAATATTATAAGTAAGCATGGTATTACATCAATCAAATAATAATCAATTTTTTAACAAAAATCTTAGACTTGAATACTATATCCACATTGATGTGTAAAATCATCAAAAGGAAAGATTGCAAGCAAATAAATATTACAAGATATATTTCAATATAGAATGAATAAAGAAAAAATTTCTATACGTTTTTTTGATGATCGTGAGGTACGGGCTGTTTGGGATGAAACAAATGCCAAGTGGTGGTTTTCGGTCTTAGATATTGTAGCTGTGCTTACCGACCAAAATGACTACTCAAAAAATCGTAACTATTGGAAATATCTTAAGAACAAGTTAAAGAAAGAAAACAGCGAAGTGGTTAGTGCTACTACCCAGTTGAAAATTCTTGCCCCTGACGGCAAGAAACGTTTTTCAGATATGCTTGATTACAACGGTATTGTTGGTTTGGGTAAAGAATTTCCGAGTAAAAAAGCGAATAGATTTATAGAATGGTTTACGTATAGCGATGAAAGCATAGACGGCAAAAGCAAAACAAAAGCGTATGCACTATTTGAGAGTTCTTTTATAAACAGCATCGAAGTTGGCACAACCAAAGGTTTGCAACAAATTCATGCCTACTTATTTGGCGGTTTGTATGATTTTGCAGGACAAATTAGGCAAAAAAACATTTCAAAAGATAATTTTCAATTTGCGGCATCACGCTTTTTAGATGCAACATTACAGCAAATTGAAGCAATGCCCGATAGCACTTTTGATGAAATTGTCGAAAAATATGTAGAAATGAATATTGCTCACCCTTTTATGGAAGGTAATGGTAGAAGCACCCGAATATGGTTAGACTTGTTGCTAAAAAAACAACTAAAGAAATGTGTGGACTGGAGTAAAATAGCAAAAAAAGAGTATATGAACGCAATGATACAAAGCCCCACTAATAGCACTATCTTAAAAACACTGTTGAAAAATGCTTTAACCCAAAAAATAAATGACCGTGAGATGTTTATGAAAGGTATTGACTATTCATACTACTATGAAGAACATAGTTAGAATAAAGAATGGTTTGTAAAGACAGAATAACAGAAAATCGACTGCCAACACCCGCACCTCTTGCACAGCTCATCTGTAATTGTTTAGAAAAATTCGGTGGCACTTCTGGAGGTGGATTCCACAGCAATGAAACTTTAAATTACTATGTTTACTCCGGCATAGAGAAACTTCCTTTGCTCATATTTGGATGAACAGACAAAGTTTTGTAGTTTTGGGGAAATGAATGACGTTTTGTGTCAATATAATAGTTATAGGGCATTTTAAAAGACGACAACAAAACTACAAAACGACTTGACACCAGAACAACATCTTTTAGACGGAGTAAAAATTCTATCCACTTATCTTGACCCGTTAGGTTTTCATTTTAAATTAGAAGGGACAGGTCAAAGTTCAGGTGGACACTTTGCATACGGACAGTTTGTTAATGGAGACCGAGCAATAGAACTACATTATCGTTGGTCACTTGGACTTGTTTCATACAAAGTTGGCAATTTGGCTTTAGGACACGAAGAGTACATCAACTTACTGGACAAGTACGGACAAAATCAATATCCAAATTATTCAGACGAGCCAAATGATGCTTTTAGGTGTTTAAGATTTGACTTGGAAAACTTGTTGGTAGACTTTACTGAAAACAATGCTATCCTATACAAGCAAAAAGCTCCGGACAAAATATTTGAAATTGAAAGACAACAAGCAATTAAGAACAACGCTAACAAGAAGATTTATTCAGGTGACCAAAGAATAATTGACCAAGCAAAAGCTGAGTTTAAGAATGGAAATTATTTGCAAGTTGACAAACTAAAAAGACAAATACAGCACCCAGACTTGCTTACAGAAACAGAGAAGAAAATATTCGAGCTAAATGACACGAGAAAGAAAGACTCCCTATAACAGCACATTTGCAAAAGCGGCGGTTTCGTGCTTCTATGACAGTGAAGTACTAAATTCAAGCTTTGTGCATCTAATTAAGTTGAGTGGTAAAAATCCGGCATTTCGCCAAGCGGCTAAAACGTTATAGGGAATATTAGACAACAACTATGCAGACAGTGACAGAAGAATTAAAAATATCAATTGAGCGACTTTACACGACTTTCTCACGCTATCCATTCAGCTCGACAATGGACGGCTGTCCTTGTTGCGTTTCTGACACAGACAAAGAGAAAATTCACACTAAGCAACTTCGACAGTTAAACGGTGACGAACTTTCAAGATATACTTTTAAGGCAATAACAACTTGGGGCGACACGGACGACTTCAAACACTACTTACCACGCATATTTGAATTGCTTTCAACAACAGACTTTATTGTTGATACCTTTGTTGTTTTAGGCAAACTTGATTACGGTAAATGGACAACTTGGGCGGCAAAAGAGCAAAAAGCAATTCAGGACTTTTTGCTTGCTTGGTGGACAGACATGACGAAGAACAAAAGCTATTTTGACAAAGAGGCTTTTATTGAAATTTACAAATTACTTGGCGACATAGACCCATTACTTGATAAGTGGGTAATAACTTTTGAAGACAACAGTTTCAAAAACTTAATTGACTTACTGGATAACTATTATCACGACCTGACAAACAAAAGCAACCAGTTTAAAGAGATTGGCAAAGGTTCTATTGACAAACTACTCGTTTGGCTGAATAACAAACAAGGAATAATTGAAAAGGGCTTTTTCTACTATGAGAATATTGACAAGGAGTTTGCAGAAAAAATTTCTAATACACTTTATGTCATTGAACACTCAGCATGAAAGACAGCCCATAACACGGGTTTTTCATCGGGCGGGCTGATGTGCAAATGGAAGAATAAACGGCTTTTACCTCCTCTATGATTCATATTTGGATGGAGAAACAAAGTTTTGTAGTTTTGGGGGAATAATTGTGAGTTGGTTTAATATCGGACATATCAGTAATACTTTCTGTTAAGTCAATGAAAATTTCGTTTGATTTAGATGATACAATCATTGTAAATAATAGCTTTGAATGTGAGCAACAAACATTAATGCAGCGAATTTTCGGTGTTGAGCGGATTCGGTTGGGAACAATCGCACTTTTCAAGGAATTAAAAGCCAAAGGTCATAGTATTTGTGTTTATACAACTTCTTACAGGAGTGTTGGAAAAATTCGATTTATGTTTTGTTCTTATGGAATATCTATAGATGAGATCATCAATCAAATTATTCATGAGAAAAAAGTGAGAAGTGTTAATATGCCGATGTCAAAGTATCCACCGGCATTCGGAATAGATATACACATAGATGATTCTATTGGTGTTGGTATGGAAGGTGAACGATATGGATTTAAAACAATTATTGTTTCAGTAGATGACAATGATTGGGTTAACTCTATAATGAAACAAATTTGAAATGAGTACTACTACCGCTAACAGCACATTTGCAAAAGCGGCGGTTTCATGCTTCTATGACAGTGAAGTGCTAAATTCAAGCTTTGTGCATCTAATTAAGTTGAGTGGTAAAAATCCGGCATTTCGCCAAGCGGCTAAAACGTTATAGGGTATTTTAAAACGATACACTAAAAACAGAGAGATAATACTAAATTTGAAAATTAGAAAGGATATAAAATGAAAGTTGAACAAAAAATAACACCTTGTCTTTGGGTTGAAAAAGACGCAAGAGAAGTAGTAAGTTATTACTTATCAATTTTTAAAGATGGTAAATTAAAAGACTATCGGCAATTTACCAATCCACCAGAAATGGGTGGACAAACTTTTGAGACAGCAGTTATGGACATTGCAGGTATTGAGTTTAGTATTTTAGCAGCAGGACCTTTGTTTAAGTTTAATGAAGCCGTTTCTTTTGTTATAAATACAAAAGACCAAGCAGAAACTGATTATTATTGGGAGGCAATAACAACAAACGGAGGAGAAGAAGGTGTTTGTGGTTGGTGCAAAGACAAATATGGTCTATCGTGGCAGATAGTTCCAGTTGAGTATTTTGAACTTATTCATAGCGAAGACCCGATTGTTAGAGATAAAGCATTGACGAATACTTTTAAAATGAAGAAATTAATTCTATCAGAACTCAAATAAATTATGACAAGTAAAATAATGGTTTCTGCTACCATAAATGCAGACACGAAGAAAGTTTGGGACTTCTACACGCAACCCAAACACATAACAAAATGGAACTTTGCCGACCCAAGTTGGCATTGCCCGACTGCAACAAACGATATGAATGTTGGTGGACGGTATGTAGCAAGAATGGAAGCTAAGGACGGAAGTTTTGGTTTTGACTTTGATGCTGTTTATACAGAAATAAACGAAGGAGAGAATTTTACATACGAGTTTGGCGGACGACTTGCAAAAGTTGATTTTAAAGAAACAGAAGGGCAAACAGAAGTGATTGTAATATTTGACCCCGAAGCTGAAAATTCAATTGAATTACAAAGAAACGGTTGGCAAGCAATTTTAGACAACTTTAAAAAATATACGGAATCAAACTGACAGCAAGAGAAAAATTGCCAACACCCGCACCTCTTGCACAGCTCATCGGTAATTGTTTAGCAACAATGTTATGTGGAATATATAGGCAAAGTTTTGTAGTTTTGGGGGAATGAGTGTGAGTCGGGGCAATATGGGAGAGATGGGCATAGTTTTATATAGATTATGAACTACGCAAAGTCAAACAATAGTAGGACAATCAGTTGGACGAAATTACCATACCATATCATTTGGCTATCCCAACAATTATGTGTGTTGTTGGACTTGTGGCGATTCTGGTTCATCACAAGAAACTCTTCAACAAAAACGGGTTATTATGGAGTAGCGTGACCGTCTTTCTAGTTTTGTATGCGCTCATTGTTGGTAGTGCTGCCTATAATGACATTTATTATCAGTGGGACTTAAACCGCTACGACTTAGACAAAGACGGCTTCTTCGGTGGACAAGAAATTACTAAAGAACAAGAAGTAGCTATGAACAGACAGATACATGATGTTGGACGCAATTTCTCATTTATCACAGGTTTTATTTTTGCAGGTATTATTTCGACCTTTGTTTATGTGTTAGGGAAGTTAATACTCATTGCTAGAAATAAGAAAAAACTTACAGGTTAAAAGGGTACTATTCAGACCGCTATTTAGCGGCACTTCGGGAGGTGGATTCCACAGCAAAGAATCACTAAAACACTATGTTTAGTCCGGCATAAGAGAAATTTCCTTTGCTCATATTTGGATGGAGAAACAAAGTTTTGTAGTTTTGGGTAAATTAACGACGCATTGCGTCAATATGAGAGATGTGCCGCCATTCGGCGGCACATCGGGAGGCGTAATGCTACGAGCAACCGTACAGACATCAATAAACGAAAAAATAACGAACTTTAACAAATGAAAGATTTGTTTCCATTTTATAGCATCGGACACTTTATTAACGAGCCGACAAATAAAACCGAATTTGAGATTATGCGGTTTGAAGAAATGGAAGAACCCGAAGTGGACGACATTCATAAACACACTTTTTACGAAATACTTTGGACTGAAAAAGGAATAAGCAAACAAACTATTGACTACAAAGAATACGAAGTTTTGCCAAATAGTTTGTTTTTTATTTCACCCAACCAAGTGCATCAATTTGAAGAATGGAAACCACTCAAAGGCGGAACCATTCTTTTTACAGAAGATTTCTTTTTGCTCAATCATAACAACAAAGACAAACTTTTTGAATTGAGTTTTTTGGATAACTTTTATGCAAATCCTTGTATTCAGTTGGACAAAAGAAATTTTGCCGACATCAAACAAACCATTGACTTAATTACGAACGAACAAAAACGCAGCGATAGAAACCAAACGATTACACAATCACTACTTCATATTTTGTTGGCACAAGTTCAGCGTTGTATTGACACAGAAACAGACAAACCAATTTCAAAAAAATATTTAATTCTATTCAAACAATTCAAAAACCTATTAGATAAACATTTTGCCGAAAATAAAACGACTTCATTTTTTGCTCAACAACTACATATTACTGCACATCATTTAAACCTAATTGCAAAAGACGTAACAGGAAAAACAGCAAGCGAAGTAATTAGAGCAAGAAGTATTTTAGAAGCCAAACGACTTTTAACTTTCACAGACAAGACTGTTTCAGAAATTGCATTTGAACTGAATTATACTGACAGTTCATACTTTGCTAAGTCCTTTAAAGCAGAAACTAATCTAACGCCAATAACATTTAAAAACCAAATGTCCGAAAAATACCGAACAAGGTAGGTTTCATCCTAACATTAAGGCTATTGTTCGCCTTATCTTTGCATTGTCAATAAGACGTAACATTTTAAAAGGAAGAAAAATGACAACAGCAACAGAAAAGGTAACTTTTGAAGTGCCAACAAGAGAACAAGTTTCTCCAAACAATCAGGCAATTTTTGACCATATGCAATCAGCATTTGGAATGGTGCCAAATCTTTATGCAACTTTTGCCCTAAATGAAACCGCCTTGGCAGATTATTTAGCTTTGCAGAATCGCAAAAACACTCTTTCTGCCAAAGAAAGAGAAATTATCAATTTAGTGGTAAGCCAAGTAAACGATTGCAAGTATTGCGTACCTGCACACACAGCAGTAAGTAAAATGCACGGATTTACCGATGAACAAATTTTAGAAATTCGCACAGCACAGGTAACATTTGACGCTAGGTTTGACGCTTTAGCTAAATTTGTAAAAGAAATAGCTATCAACCGAGGCAGAACATCTGAAAATACTGCTGAGACTTTGTTTAAATCAGGTTATACTAAAGCAAATGTAATAGACATAATGATGATTATTGGCGACAAAATTATAAGTAATTATTTGCACAACTTCACACAAATTCCTGTTGATTGGCCTTCAGTCCCCCAAATCTAAATTAAATTACATTTCTATGAAAACTTGGTTCATCACAGGAATTTCAAGCGGTTTGGGCAAGGCACTTGCCCAAACTGTAATTGAAAATGGCGACTTTGTAATTGGTACATTTCGGAATCAAATACAAGCTGACGAGTTTAATAATCATCACAAAGACGAAGCCTTTGCCTTTACTTTGGATATTACTAAAGAGAATGAAATTGAAAATGCAGTTAAACTTGTTTCTGAAAAATTTGGAAACATTGACGTGCTTGTAAATAATGCAGGTTTTGGATTTGCAGGTGCTATTGAAGAAACAAGTACTTCCGAATCAAGAGAAATTTTTGAAGCAAACTTTTTTGGAACATTGAAATTGACACAATCATTTTTACCAATGTTACGACAACAAAAAAGTGGACATATTATTCAAATTTCCTCTCACGGAGGGTTTAAAGCATTTCCAGGTTTTGGTATTTACAATGCAAGTAAGTTTGCATTAGAAGGTTTTAGTGAAGCATTGGCAATTGAAGTTGCACCATTGGGCATAAAACTTACCATTGTAGAACCCGGACCTTTCAGAACAAACTTTGCTGGTAGTTCATTCAAACTAGCCAACAAAATTATTGCCGAATACAACGGAACAGCAGGTGCATTTAGAGAACGAATGAAACAAGTGGACGGAAAACAGGAAGGCGACCCAATAAAAGCGTCACAGGCAATTATTGACATTGCTAAACTTGATAATCCACCATTACGACTGCCATTAGGTAAAATTGCAATTGTTTCATTGACTGCAAAGTTAGACAGCGTTCAAAAAGACATCAACGCTTACAAAAATATTGCCGAAAGTGTTGTATATTAGCGGTGGACAAGAAAGCACTACGCCTAACAAGGGTTTTGCGAAATTGGGGCTGAAGTGCTTAATTCAACATTTTTACTTCTAATAAACATTTGTGCTAAATTGAAACTTCGTGCTTCTAAATACCCAACTTCGCAAAGCCCCGAAACGATGTGCCGCCATTCGGCGGCACATCGGGAGGCAATTTTGGCGGACAACGTAAACGAGATTACAAACATTAAAGACACAATAAATGAAACTAGACAGAGCTATATTAAGATATATTGCAATTGCTCTCTTGCTTTTGGCTGTTTTGGAAATTTTCCAAGACAAATTGGGTCTAAAAATTGACAGCACTACAGTAATAATTATAGGTCTTGCAATATTGCTTTATATACTGCCCGAATTGTCTAACCTTTCTAAGTTTAAGTATGGAGACATTGAATTAGAATTTGTGAAGAAAGTAAATGAACTTGAGAAACTTGTAATAGCTGAAGAAATTGTTGGAGGACCAACAAGAGAAAATAAAGAACCTAATCTGAGTTGGCAACATTACTATAAAGAATACACGGAAATTCTTAATTCAAAATCTTCCAACATCGAAAAAATCCTTAGAGCATCTCAATTAATTGAACTTATGATTTCAGTTGCAGGCAAGGACTTTGGTTTGACAGACAATGCAAAATTGAAAAATCCAACAGGAATTATGAGAGAGTTGCATAAACATAAATTGGTTTCAGACGAAGAACTTACCCTTTACAACGAATTTTATTCATTTAGAAACAAAATTATTCACGGAGAAATAAAAGAAATAAGTGACTCATTGACTACAAGAATACTTGACTTATTATGGAGGATTGTAAGGATATTCGGTTGACAAAACTGCAGCTAACAGCACATTTGCAATAAGTGGGGTTTGGTGCTTATGTGACAGTGAAGTACTAAATTCAAGATTTGTGCATCTAATGAAGTTTAGTGCTAAAAATCCCCGTCTTCGCAAAGCGGCAAACCGATAGCAGTAATTTTTGGGCAACACGACATAACAAATAAATAGAAAAATGATACTACCTAAAGACAGAGTAATAATTGCTAGTGATGTTAGTGACAGAGACGGTATTGGTGTTGAAATTTATCGTGACGACAAGTTGGTAATTGAAATATTCCGTGACGACACAAAACGCACAAGGACAGTTACACTTTATCAACAAGATATTTCGTTGGACTTGCTTGAAGAAAGCATCCAAACATTTAAAAAAGAAATACCTTGGGACTTTATTGACTATGACAACTTAAAATGAGCTAACTGCAAACAGGAAAAGCCAATATGAGAAAAATAGCTTTCACGACAGGACACGACAGCGTTAAAAAAGTCATGCTTTATGAATGTTCAGACGGTGTTTATGTTTTTGGTTATGACTGCTTGCAGGACACATCTTCAATTTCGGACTATATTCAAAACACTGTTGAAGACGCCGAAGATTTTTGCAAAACCGAATACAAAATTGACAGCAATAATTGGATTTTAATTGCTGACCCAATAGACAATTGCCAGCACGACTTCATTTTGCCAACAAGAGTAAAAGGCAAAGAAAATGGCAAACCAGAGTGGGGACATTTTCAAACGTTGGTTGAAAATCGTTGGGTTGACATCGGAACTTCGGACAAGACACAAAGTTTTGGCGGCATGACAGTCAATGAGAGATTATTTGTTAGTGGACTTATTGACGAGTTTGACAAAAGTAAAATCAGCGATAAGACAAAAGCCAAACAAATATTACGTTCGTTGCAAGTTGACGAACCATCAATAGAACTAATAATAAAATGACGACACTAAATCTGATAGAAAGAAAAACAGCCACTAACAGCGATTTGGTAATATGGCGGCTGAAGTGCTTCTATGAAGCATTTGTGCAAGGTTCAACAGCAGTTATTCTATTGAATTTTGTGCTTCTAAATCCGCCTCCCATTAACTGCAACCATTAGAAACAGTCCATGAACAGAAACAGAATTTTAATTTTGACAACTTTTATTGCCCTTCTGACAGTGGGGTGTTTTCTGTTTGGTTATACAAAAATTAATACGGATGAAAGATTTGTTTCTTACATTGTTGATACAAAAAAACAGGACATAAAACTATATTGGAAAAACGATAACGACGAAGTTTTTAAAAGTATTGATAACCTAAATAATTGGCTTGATACAAAAAACAAAAAATTAATTTTTGCAATGAATGGTGGAATGTTCAAAAAGGACAATTCACCACAAGGACTTTTTATTGACAATGAAAGACAAATTAATCCGTTAGACACTAACAAAGGGAATGGGAATTTTTATTTAATGCCGAATGGTGTTTTTTACATTACGACAGAGAATTTGCCGAAAATTTGCAAGACAACAGATTACAAAGAAACAGAACAAATAAAACATGCGACACAATCAGGACCAATGTTAGTTGTTGACGGACAAATTCATTCAGCTTTTAAAAAAGGTTCTACCAACTTGAATATTAGAAATGGTGTTGGAATTTTGGAAGACAATAAATTAATTTTTGCAATGTCCAAGGAGGAAATTAATTTTTATGACTTTGCAAACTACTTTAAAAAGTTAGGTTGCAAGAACGCATTGTATTTGGACGGTTTTGTTTCAAGAACATATTTGCCAGAACAAAATTGGATACAAAAGGATGGAAATTTTGGAGTAATAATTGGAGTAACAACAAACAGAAAATAATATGGCAGCAGCTAACAGGGGTTTGCTAAAAGTGGGGCTGAATTGCAAGCCTCAACATTTGGAATTCTATTGAGCATTGTCGTAAATTTGAGCATTAATTTTTCAAATTCGCCACTTCCGCCAAGCCCCGAAACGATATGCGTCATTCGGCACATCGGGTAGCAGTTTCCACAGCAATGAACCTATAAAATACTGTGTTTATTCCGGCATAGAGAAACTTCCTTTGCTCCTATTTGGATAGATAAGCAAAGTTTTGTAGTTTTGAGGAAATTAACGACGTTTTTTCATTAATTTTATATATTTGAACATAAGAAGGGCATCATGACAATAGTTATCAATAAGTCTAACCTCAAGAATACCTCGAAGATTTTAAGCGAAAAGCTAAAGAAATCTGAGAAAAAAGGCAACTTGTCGAAGCATTTTGGCAAGCTTAAAAGGAATATTGATGGTTTAGAATATCAAACTTCAGTGCGAGAAAATGAAGATTGATTTTATAGCAGATACAAACTTTCTTATCTATCTTCATGAAGGGAATAAAATAGTAGAGCCTTTCATTGAGTACGATTTTGGAATTTCTTTCATCTCTGAGATTGAACTTCTTGGATTTCAAGGATTGACAAAAACAGAAGAGTCAAAGCTAAAATTGCTACTCAATGATTGTTTTCAAATTGATTGGAATAATAAAATAAAAGATCAAACGATTCTGTTAAAAAGAAAATACAACATTAAATTGCCCGATGCAATAATCGCATCAACTTGCCTAACATATAAACTACCATTAGTTACTGCAGATAAAGGATTTTCAAGGATATTAGAACTTGATCTTTTTCTGATTGAAATATAAACACTACTACTAACATCGTTAACTGTTGCACAGCTCATCTGTAATTGTTTAGAAAAATTCGGTGGCACTTCTGGAGGTGGATTCCACAGCAATGAAACTTTAAATTACTATGTTTACTCCGGCATAGAGAAACTTCCTTTGCTCCTGTTTGGATGATTAAGCAAAGTTTTGTAGTTTTGGGGGGACAAATGACGTTTTGTGTCAACATAATAGTTACCACCAAATTTAAACAGAATGAACGAAATAGAAATCAATCAACAAGAAGAAAAGAAAATTGAACTTAAAGATAATTCCAAAAGAGCAAAAATAGTATTGACTGTATTTTGGATTTTGACTGGATTAACATTGGTTGGTCTATTGACAGACTATAATGAATTGCAAATATTAAAAAATGCTCAGATTGGAGAATTTGTTTCTGAAGAAGAAGTAAATCTGAGTGATTCATTACAAGGAATAATAGGGCTTGTCCAATTTGGACTTTATATCGTTTCAGTTGTTGTCTTTTTGAATTGGTTTAGAAGGGCTTATGGAAACTTACATAGAGCAGAAACTACTAATATAAAACATAAAGAATCGATGGCGGTTTGGGCTTGGTTTATTCCTATTGTTTGGTTTTATAGACCTCTGCAGATAATGAATGAAATTTGGACAGAGACACAAGAGAAAATCAATAAGTATGACCCAACATACGTGATGAAAAGTGGTGGACTAATAATTGGATTGTGGTGGACATTGTTTATCATATCAAATTTCATAGATAAGTATGTACTTAAGACCGCATTCAAGCAAGACACAATTGAACAGATGATTGAAAGTTCGGAGGCAACTTTAATTTCTGACATAATGCAGATTCCAGAAGCTCTGTTAGTAATCTTTATTGTTTATAAATTATCTAGAATGGAGACAAAGTTAGCTGAAGAAGTAAAAAAATCTGGTGGTAACATCATGTATGAAAAATAGCAGGTTCAGTGCTAAATCAAGATTTGTACTACTATCAAAGTTTCTGCTTGTTTGACAGTGAAGTGCTTCGAATTGAAAATCAGCGAAGCTCAATTGCCACCTTCGGCAAGCTGCAAAACGTTATAGGCAACTAAAAAATTATTATACACATACTCCGACATCAACCAACTATGAATAGGTTAAAAATCATTCTTTTTGTTAGTGTTGTCCTCATGATTTCACTTTTTTTATTTCTTTACTTAGAATCGCACTCAACACACGAATACAGGATTGGGCAATCTAGCTTAAATGTGATTTGCGGGTACTACAAGCTTGGCTCGGATGATATTTCTATTTCTCGGATTGACCAAGATATTATCTATTGCATAACTAGGAACTACATCTTTAATGAGGGTGAAAGTGGAATTGAAAGACAACTACCAATACGATTTAGCAATCCTCAAGAGCATAAAGAAGTTGATTGGACAATTAATATCGCCCCTCATGAATTTATGCGGTCGCCAGTCGCGTGTATTGTGAAAAATAAGTCAACAAATGATTCAATAAGCATATTCATTAATAATTTTGAAACTACTCCGAGGATCAGAGCATATACAAATGACACAGACACAACATTATTGCTTATGGAACAGAGTAATTTTAAGCGGTCAAATCATTGTGAATTGGTGTATATTTATGCTTGGCCAAAAAAAATGAGTACGCCTTATATAAGCAAGTGACAGTTCGGCGATTTATGAGAGATATACACTTGTCGTGTTGTTTTTGAATAGTAATGTCTGTAGTTATAATCTGCAGACAGCAAACTGTTGTGGTTATTAAAAATTCACATGGGGACTGGCTCTGACAGAGGAAAGCTCAAATAATTATGAGTAACGCCAATTACTTTTCTAGCTTTCATATTTTGCGATTCCTTACAGATAGATTTGTTCATTCAGTTTTTTGCGCTTGGAATGAGGAAAAAACTACTGCACCCGCACCTCTTACCCAATCCATCTGTAATTTTTAGAAAAATAATAATGTCGGGGTAAAGTGTAATCCGGTATAGTATCACACATTTCTATTTTGCAATAGTCATTCATTGAAAATATTTCATTAATTATTGAAATATTGGTATAAAACACGAAGAGCTGTCAATGACAGCTCTTTGTGTAAATTATATAATCAAAATATATATCAGCCACCGCTTTTTGCATCGGTTTTTGCTTTTGGTACATAATAAAGTACCACACGGTCATTAAGGGTAAGATATTTATTGGCTACTCTTTTCAAATCTTCTTTTGTTACTTTATAGAATTTTTCTATTTCTGTATTAGCAAGATTAGCATTACCAAAATATGTATGGGCTTTTGCAAGAGCCATGCCTTTATCGAGCGCGCCTTTTTTATCATAAAGGAAACGAACTTCGGCAATGTTTTTTGCTTTCACAAATTCTTCATCTGTCACACCTTCGGCTTGAAGACGTTTAATTTCTTCGTCCATAGTTTTCTCAACAGAGGATAATTCTTTGCCCGGCGCTGCAACACCTATCATGGATATTCTACCTGCATATTGCAAATCCCAATTAAATGCGCTTGCTTGCACTGCTACTTGATCTTTATCTACAAGACGTTGATATAAACGTGAACTTTCGCCCGATGCCAAAATATCATTCAACATTTGGAAAGCATACGCATCCACATCGCCCATTTTGGGTCCGCGATAACTGACAAACATAGCTGGCAACTGTGCTTTGGGGTCTTCGATAGTTTCGCGTGATGTGCCATTGTATGGCTCAAGAATAAATTTTTCACGAACAATATCTTTACCGCGTGGAATAGAGCCAAAATATGTATCAATAAATCCACGAATTTGTTTGGTATCTATATCGCCTGATATAACAAGCGTGGCATTATTCGGTTGATAGAAACGATCGTAAAATTCTTGAAATTCAGGTATAGCCGCAGAGTCAATATGCTGTGCCGAGCCAATCGGAGTCCATGCATACGAGCCACCTTGGAATAATAATTTATTGGACTTTTCATTCCATGTGCCATAAGGGCGATTATCATAGCTCATTTTACGTTCTTCTTTCACTACGCCACGCTGAGTTTCCACTCCAATTTTATCAATGATAAGATTGCGCATACGTTGCGATTCTATCCACATAGGCAACTTGACTTCATGGGCAGGAACTTCCATGTGATACACGGTTTCATCGAAGGATGTATAAGCATTGAGTCGTCCGCCTACGCCTTCGGCATATTTACTTATGGAAGCTCGCGGAATATCTTGTGTGCCTTCAAACATCAGATGCTCGAAAAAGTGGGCAAATCCATTGCGCTTGGGGTTTTCGTCACGTGAACCGACGCGATAATGAACAATGACCGCCGCAATGGGTGCTGATTTGTCCACATGAAGAATGCAATGTAAACCATTGGGTAAATCGAACTCTTCAAACTTAATTGGGTTCATCTGGGCAGTTGATTGATATGTGCCCGCAACCATACTGCATACCGTAATGGCAGAGAGTATAAGGTGATTACGTAATCTCATATTGTTGAATATATTATGAATGAAACATGAATGTGCGTGTGACTATCACGAAATTTTGAATGCGAAGTTACACATTAGTCGCCATTTTTAGCACTTTGAATAAGGGTTAAGAAAACTTTAACACAAAATAACAAGCGATTGCCGAAACCTTTATCCCAAAGTCATTAAGGGTCATTTTTTTGTGAAAATCACTCAATAACAAAGTGTTACTTGTCATTTCAACTCATTCAGAATAAAGTCACGGAAAGCTACTCTGTGTGCAATTATATGCTGTCATTTTTATTCTTCGCGCAAACCCTGTACATCAGTAATAAACCATTTATTGCGGATACGAATGGCAGAAAAAGAAACGTTTTTCATATAATTAAATTCACATAACAAACGATGCGAATTGGCAGTAAGTGTATCCGTTTTGACACGTGTGATGGGCATACCATATAATATTCTGCCCATACGAGCAATATCATCTTCCATTTCATAACGTTCAAGTGCTAAAATGGGATCGCCTGTGGGACGTACCAATAAACCTGCTGCAGCACGTGCATTGATGCTGTCCAATTCTGCCTTGAACAAATACACAGTACCAACGGAAGTTTCCCTTGTGGGTTCCGGTTCATAGGTGCGTTTTGTACCGAAGACAAAAACTTCACATCCTGAAAATGTCAGAAGAAAAACTATTGCAAATATAAATTTCATTGCTTCAAAAAATCTGTCGTTACTGCAAGTGCCTCATCCAATGCGGGAGTGCTTCCTTGAAAGGGATGCACTGCCCCGAAGGTATGACCTGTACGTGCAATTACATGAAGTTGTGCTCGTGCAGACGAAGAATATAGCAATTTATGTGCCTCTCGTAATGGTACTGTCATATCTTGTTCGGCATGAACAATGAGTAATGGTGTATGATGGAGTTGTGCTGCCATAGCGACAGGAGATATGCTAAGTTCATTTTCTGTAATATCTTGCAGATACTCCAAACCAAGAGAAAGTGCCTGCCCGGTGCGCGCATTTTCTACCGGAAAAGCCCCTGATTCTGCCCATAGTTGTTTTTGTCGAGGAGTAAATCGGTCGAAGGTTGCAACAGAATTCCATATAATGGCTTTCATGATATGCGAGGAGCGAGCCGCCGCTGCTAAAGCAATACCGCCGCCGCGCGAATGTCCAAGAATATACAAAGGATTATTGGCATATTCATGTAGAGATGGGTGGAGTGTACCTGCTTGTAATGCTTCGATAAGAGCAAGTGTTTCCTGTATTTCGCGCGAGATGGTATTATGATGGAAATCTTCGGGTGCTTCGATACGGTCACTATTGGGACGATAACCATTCAAAGAAAAATTGACGGTGATAGTAATAAAGCCCTCAAGAGCAAAATACTCTGCCACATATGGAAAAAAGCCCCAATCCTTAAATCCCTTAAATCCATGCAGAATAAGGAGAACGGGGCTATGAACAGTTGCTGATTCACCTATACGAATATCGCCCGTTATCGTATTATTATCTTCTGCAATGGGGCGGAAAATAAAAGGAATACAGTCAGACATTGTTATTTAATCGAAAAGAGAATCGGGCACTTCCACATTCATCATCAGCATCGCTGAAGCAATGGTTTTGCCTTGAGCATCGAGTTTGAGCGATACTGTGCCACCACCGCCGAGAGTATTATGTAATACAAAATTGACAGCCCACAAATTAGGCAATTCATAACGCTCTATATCACCTAAGGTGATGCCCTCGAAATGACTTTTAACTCTTTCCACAGTGAGTATATCGCGAATAATAGGATACCATTCGGGTTTATAGGCAATCACGCCACAATTGGCTGCATCGCCCTTGTCGCCACTACGGGCATGTGCAAGTTTTGATAAAGGTACTGTCATAGTAAATTCTCTAAGTGAAGATAATGATAATTGCAAAAATACTGAATTTACACATGGTCAATCAATCATTATTCTGATTGTTGAAACTACCATAGGTCTTGCCGAAACTGACTCCGGCTTTTGTGTCAGGTATTTATCGCAAAATTTTTCCCCAGTCTAAAATTTTCAATCTTCATTCATTGCGAATATGATTGACCGTAATAAGTTATTTATACTACAATCTTTTTACACATCAATTATGACAATTTTCGAACGCGAATTATCCAATAGGCGGCGGTTTTTTGTGCTAATGTCAAAGCTCTGTGTTCAATGCGTCCTCGTTTTTCGATATTCTTTTTATATGGAGCGGGGTCGCGTACCACAATACTTTTAATGGTAGGCACTCCGTGCTCGAAAGCAATTTTTGCTGCTGTACAAACCACTGCATGATTCATGCGCGGGCGACTTTGATAAGAAATAAGTACAGGTCTTTGCGCTTTGAGTTCTCGCAGAAGCAAAGAAGGGGATGGTGCACCCGGATAGAGTGCTGCTCTAACCTCATAATGACCTCCTTTCACATCTATACCCCATTTATTCAGATGGCGTGTCATCACATCAAAACCGGCAGGCTTATTCGCAATATTGCCCCACGGGTCTTTGCCGAAAGATTGCAACACAATAGCTTCCTGTGAAATGGACACACCATAGTAACGCAATACCATCTGAATTGATGCCGCCCAACACCACATTGAGTTCCTTTGCATAGCAAAATTATTATCCAAAATGTCCGATTGTATGCCTATATACTGTGTCATGTCAATCCTTTCTGCGAAGTTTGTATCATTATTTTACGAAATTACTGTTTTTAAGGAGAATTTCATAGATGTCATTAGTGACAAAAGCACTTGTGTTGCGAGAAAAAAATGCTATTCCTGCCGTAGAGGACTTCTTTTTACCTCCAATGCGGAACAATCAAGTCACGGTAAAAATTCATGCTGCGGCGTTGAACCATCGCGATGTGTGGATACAGCAAGGTCTCTATGCAAAAATTCAGTATCCCGCTATTGTGGGGTCTGATGGATGTGGTTATGTAAGTGATGTTGCGGAAGGGGTTAGCGAATCTCTTATCGGACAGAGAGTGATTATTCATCCTTCATTGATGTGGGGTGATGACATCAAAGCTCAAAGCAATAATTTTCAAGTATTGGGTATGCCTACCTATGGTACTTTTGCCCATCATTGCATTGTTGATGCCGATCGAGTGTATGCTGCACCGTCCTATTTATCCGATGCGGAGTGTGCTGCTTTACCGCTGGCGGGACTTACCGCATGGCGCGCTTTGATGACGCAGGGAAAAGCCCAAAGCCATCATAAAGTGCTTATTACAGGTATCGGTGGTGGTGTTGCTCTTTGTGCGGCACAATTTGCTCTTGCTTTAGGTGCAGAAGTATGGGTTACATCCGGCTCACAAGATAAAATTACAATGGCGCAACATCTTGGTGCAAAAGGGGGCATTCTCTATTCAGAACCGGACTTTGGGAAATCTTTGATGAAATCTATGGGCGGTTTTGATATAATTGTGGACGGAACAGGCGGAGAAACGTTCAATCATGCTCTTGAGGCAATCAAACCCGGAGGCACAATTGTGATCTATGGCGCAACAGCCGGAACACCGAGTAATGTCAATATTCATCGTATATTTTGGAAACAGGTGCATATTATTGGTTCAACGATGGGTAATGATAATGATTTTGCGGAAATGCTTGCATTTGTTTCTCAACATCGCATAAAACCAATCATCGCAAAAACATTTCTTTTAGAACAAGGTGCGGAAGCTTTTCGATATTTACAGAGCGGCGCACAAACAGGAAAAGTAGTTTTACTCATGGAGAATATGTGAAAACAATAACATCAGAAAAAAAAGATATACTCAGCGCAATTGCGGATATATTACATGATATTTTCGATCGTGATTATTATGCGGATAAAGCCATCGAATATTTTTTTAGGAATCATCGTTTAACGGATGATAATGTTCGCCAGATTATTGCGGAGGGGGTCTATCATATATTACGCGAAGGCGGACATTTTCAAGCAATTGCCGCAAGCGATTCGGTCTATGATACGGGCTGCGCATGGTATGAAAGTACAATTGAAAAAATAGATTTTTCGGATAAAATACAGTCTTTATCAAGACAGCAACGTTTATCGGTGACAGAGTGGATGGATAGTTTTGCTTCTGCTCAACTCGGTGACCGATATGAAAATATTTTTGCGTCTTTACAAAAAGCACCTCGCGTATATATTCGTGCCAATACATTATTAACTACTCCGAGCGAATTAGTGACATTATTGGAAAGGGAAGGTCTTGAGCCGACAATAGTGAGTAATGAATGTGTAGAAATCAGCAATATTCGCGGATTATTTAGGACAGAAGCATTCAAAAAAGGATTATGTGAAGTTCAAGATTTCGCTTCGCAATATGTGGCACATTTTTGTAATGTTGAACCGGGTATGCGTATAATTGACGGCTGCGCCGGAGCGGGTGGTAAGTCTTTGCATCTTGCTGCATTAATGAAAAATAAAGGGCGCGTGCTATGTCTGGATATTTATGAAGAAAAATTAGATCAATTACTATCCAGAGCGCGGCGAGCTTCTGTGTCCATTATAGAAACACGGCGCATTACATCATCAAAAACAATTAAACGTTTGGACTCTTCCGCAGACCGTGTTTTATTGGATGCGCCATGTTCAGGCAGCGGAGTTTTTCGACGTAATCCCGATGCTAAATGGCGATTAGATCAAGAAGATATGGATAATTTAATCGCAACACAAAAAGATATATTGCGCCGCTATGCACGTATGACTAAACCCGATGGATTATTGATATATGTAGTATGCAGCATATTTCCTTGTGAAGGCGAAGAACAAGTCCATAATTTTCTGTCCGAAAGCAATGAGCAGTGGGAATGTATCGAAGAAAAACGCTTTTCACCTATTGATGATTATGATGGATTTTATATGGCTAAATTGCGGAGAAAATCAAATACACTTCCTTTAACGGAATAATTATTTTCTTATATGACTTATTTTCCCCGATAGTGGTTTTAAACATTGTTGGGGAAGAGTTATGCGTTTCTTTTTTTATGATAAAAAGGAAATCATTTTTCAATTTTTACCACTCAGAACTACTTCCTTACTGCGTATGTATTGATGTCATTAGCTTTTAATTTTTACTGTATTGAGCCATTCATCTTTTGTTATTTCCAACCACAGACATGGAATAGTATTATCCCATAGATAGCTATTAATAAAACGCAATCCACATTTTTCGAGGACACGTTTCGAAGCATGATTTTCTTTATGACATGAGCCGGCAATATTTTCTGCTACTAAAGTTGTAAACCCATACTCTAAAGCAGCTTGTGCCGATTCAGTCGCATATCCTTTTCCCCAAAAATCGGGATGAAGCCGATAACCAACATCATAATATTCAGAACGATTATTTTCTATTTCAGTCAAAAATTTCAGCCCTGACCATCCTACATATTTTCCTGTGGATTTTTCAATGACTGTCCACCGACCTATACCATATTGCTCGTATTGATTGCGTACTTTTTCAATAATATATGTAGCTTGTTCAAGAGATTGCAAGGGATTATCACCCAGATAACGATGGACAATCGGTAATGAATCCATAGCAAAATAATCATGGACATCATCGTTAGTGAAGTCGCGTAAAATTAGATTCTGTGTTTCAATTATGAATTTCATTTTGTCTTACCGTAAAAATTATCGATACTTTTTGAAATTTTTGCAATAATTTCTTCGCTTGCTTTGTACGTTTCTTTTGCATTCATAGTAAACACCGATATTGCAAGTCTTTTTCCATGCGGGAAAGAAATAATACCCACATCATTACAAGCATATACTAAAGAATCGGAAACATTTGTTCCTGTTTTGTGCGCAACGGTATGAGCAGAAGGTAACAATCCTTTTAAGCGTGCGGATGATGTATAATTAGTGGTCATACATTCAAATAAAAATGCAGTCGAAGAATCGCTTAACAGCTCTTTTTCATATAATTTCTTCAATAAACGACACATCTCGAAAGGGGTTGAAGAATTTTGATATATTAAACTATTATCTTTTCCCATTTCTCTTTCTGTGTTCTGAATAATAATATGGGGAAATCCACTTTTTTGAATAAAATGATGAACGTTTTTTGTTCCTCCTAATCGCTCGAATAACACATCACATGCCAGATTGTCACTATAAGAAATAGTATAGCCAATTAATTCTTTTATCGTGAGTTCGAGAGTATCGCCGGGATGTTGTTCTTTAAGAGGACTCCATGTAAAATTGTCCAGCATATCTTTTGTGATACGTATTTTTTCATGTAATGAGAGAGTGCCTTTGTCTATTTCATGTAATACTGCAATTGCTTGTGGTAATTTATAGACACTCATCATCGGGAAATGGATGGAATTATGAACGGTTAATGTGTCATTATTTTGCAAATCAATCATTGCAATACCCACAGTACCTTGAAAAGGTGCTATCACGGATGATAATTCAGTACGCAATTCTGCAAATTTGTCTTGCGATTGTACAGTCACAATCCCAAAGCACATCATAATAAAAAAAAGAACAATGTTTTTCATGCTTCTAAAGAATTGTATTTACAATTATATATCAAATTGTTGTTTATATTCTTTGGCGTATTCAATATAGCCGCGTGCTGACAGACGAATTTTTTCTCTTTCTTGCTCTGTCAGTTCACGCACAATTTTTGCCGGTACGCCAGCCACTAATGTTCCTTCCGGCACTTCGAATCCTTCGCGCACTACAGAACCGGCGGCGACAATAGAATGGGAGCGTACAATTGCTCTATCCAATATTTTTGCACCCATACCAATAAGTATGGAATTTTCAATTGTTGCTCCATGAACAATGGCAGAATGTCCTATGGTCACATCATCGCCGATAATCAGAGGATAGCGTTGATATGTCACATGGAGCATGGATAAATCTTGAATATTTGTTCTTTGTCCGATGCGTATATGGAAAACGTCACCACGTATCACGGTATTAAACCATACGGACGAATATTCTCCGATATGAACATCGCCAAGTACAACAGCACCCGGGCATAACAACACTGTCGGATCAATGATTGGAGTATATTCTTTGAACGGAAGAATAAGTGCTTTACGATGTATATCCATAAGTCAAAAAAAAATCCCCTCAAAATAATTTTTGAAGGGATGGTATTACTGAAAAATTGTCATTAATTTTTGAAATGAATTTCTTGCACTTGCAATACCTCGCGCGTATCGGGGTCAGAAACAATTGCAATGGCACCGCAATGTTTCGGGTCAGGTAAAAATCTGAATTTACTGCTGTCTTTGAGATTGATAGACTGCGTCTTTGTGATTTTCGTACCTTTTTTAATTGCTTGGGCAGAAATACTTTCACCATAAGCACCGGAATTGCCGATAGTCCCACGCATCACATGGCGATGATAAATTTCCACATCTTGACTGGCGGGTGCTTTAATGCGATAATCGGTTTGCCAATAAAAAATTGAATCTTCGACTAAATAGAATGCCACAGTAGTATTAGGTTTTAAATCTTCCAAAGCTGTGATTGTTGCCGTTACACTTGCCTCGCCGGATGCATCATCCACTTGTGCTTGTAAATCAATCCATGCAAGAGGAGTTTTTTTACTTTCCGACAAATATTTTTCTTCCCATCCGGTATAGGCAACAATTTTTTGTCCATCGAATATTGCTCGATTGATTGTACCATTGGGCTGCCCTGCATTGCCTATATAATCGGCAAATAATTGCTCACCGGCTTCGGTACGAAAATCTTGTTTAAATTTTGAGCCAAATGGTCGGGCAAATATTGAACCTGTATGCAATGCCAATACAACAATATTGGTGTCATAGGTTTTTAACAAACGTGATGCTTCTTCGGCTGCCCTTGGACAATTACCGCAACGATACCCTGTATAATCTTCAATAAATACTTTACGAATATATGTGCCATTATTATTATTGTTGTTATCATCAACGTTTCTTTTATACGGTGACTGAATTTCATCACAACCGTTCAAAAAAGCTACTGCAATTATTGCAATACAAAGAGAATACAGTGAAGTCCTCATGATATAATTCTCCTGAAATAATGATTAGAATGAACTGGAAACAGAAACGGATACACCATTGGAAGCGGGGACAAAACGACAGACCCCTCCAACACATAGAATGCCGCCGCGCACACGCCCATACCCTAATTGCACACGTGTGGCTCCCGTATTATAGACAACATTCGCGCTGTAATAGTGTGTGCTCTCCGGTGAATCCAATGATTTATTATTATAATTATATTCGTCAAATATAGAAAAGAACCATGATGGGGCTATCGAATATTCAATTAACATATATGCCCAATTACCATTATTACGATCGGTTTTGGGATGGGAAAAGAATCCAAGCGAATCGAATTTTTGCGTGCCGTCCGGGTCTGTGTAATCTGCCCACAAATGCTGTACTTCCATGCGAATAGAATTCGTTGGCGATATTTTGTAGGAAATTTCTCCGACAAAGACATGGGATTTGACAATACCGAATCCCGCTCTGCCTTCGGCTACTTCTTTATTATAATATTGGTTCATGTAGCCAATATTGGTTTTAATTTTCTTACTCCATTTTTTTTGTATTTCAATATTAATATCCTCGAAATACTTCGTGGGACCGAATGCACCAAAATTTATATCATAACGATTGCGATCAAGTGCATTGCGCGTTGTGTCTGTGGATTTGGCTAAAGAATAATTGAAATTAATATTTGTGCCATATTCACCGCCGAAAAGCGACCCTTTTTCAAAGGTATATTGCACATCAGCTTGAATGGCAACTTCTCCATTGGGCTGAGTAGCATATGGATAAAGAGTCAGCAAACGATAGGTATATTGTTTGGTGAGTGCCGGTAAAAAATTCATGACTAAATTGGTGAGAGTAGAATTTCTGTCAGAGCGGAAATCCATATTATCCACAGTTTTATAGCTGAGTGAAACACCAAGTCCTGCTGTGGAATATGCACCGGAAAGGAATAAACCATGCCCGGGATTATAATTTAATGCAGTAGGATTGCTCAGCACATTTACCGATGTGGGGTCATTGGCTTTATATGCATATTCACCTTGCAAAGCAATATCGCCCGCGACGAAATTAAAACGCCCCGACCATGCAAGGACATTTTGAGGCAGAATAAATTCGCCGCCCGGATCTTTTTGAAATTTACTTGTGGCACCACCGCCGATACTTAATTGCCAACCGTTTGGTAATAATTCCGTATCGAATAATGCTTGCCATAATTGTTGTGTGTTTACATCAGCATCAACTGCGCGCACTAAGCCCGGTCCAAAATCAAAAAATGAACGTTGTCTGCCAATCATACCTGTTACTCTTACTCCGGCAATAGGATATAATTTTAATTTCACGCCGTCGAGCGCATTATCTAAACCCAAGCCACGCTCTTCATAGGAACGCAAAATCATACCGGTGCCTATTTGTTCATAGAAACTGCCCGCTGTTAATTCGAATAAATCATCGGTATAGCGTGCATAACGAAAAGGAATGCCACCAAACCCATTGCCATTAGGACCAGCCCAGCGGCTGTCAAAACCAAGAATCTCTTTTAAGTAGGTTTCATAGCGAATGCCGGCAGAAAATTTTCCTTTGGTATAAATTAAATTCAAAAAAGCATTAGAGCGTATTTGTTCATCCACTTTTTGAGCGCCTATGGTGCTGTCTTCTTTATACGATTGTACATCCACCTGAAAATTTCCGGTTATACCACCCAAATCGGTTTGTGCCTTACTCTGTAAGAGAATACCAAACCCTAACACCAAACCCAACAATATTTTTTTCATGTACTTATAATAAAGGAGAGAAGAATTTACGGAATATTAATGTGATGTTTCTGAAGTTGTTGTTATTTTTTTGATTTCTTCGAGTAATTTTTCTTCATCACCCGGGGCATAGGAATTATGCTGACTAATTATTTTACCATTGCCATCAATAAGGAATGAATGGGGAACGGCATTAACATTCATAGCCCTTCTGAAATCACCATTAGGATCAAGAAACACATCAAATTCCCAGCGACGACCTTTGACAAATGGTGCTACTTTTGCCTCATTACGTGCATCATCTATGGAGATAGCAATAACTTTCACGCCGGTTTGTTTCCATTCATCATAGTTTTCCGCAATGGAAGCCAATTCTTGGATACATGGTTTGCACCATGTTGCCCAGAAACTTACAAAAATGGGTTTACCGCCATTATGGAGAGTTGATGTGTTTACGGTTTCGCCCGTTACTTTTTTCACATTTGCCGATGGCAAAATTGGTTTGGGTGCTTCATCGCCCGAAACCATCACGCTCAGCGAGCAAAAGCCCACAATAAGCAATAACATGAGATGTTTCATAGTGCTCCTAAAAGGATGAGTATTGAATATGGATATGCAAATTACAACAAAGTCTTGTTTGAACGATAGAAGAAGGGCAGACCTTGTATGCTTTTATGTATGTGTGGACGAAAAAAAGTGCCATTAAACCGCATAAGAAAGCTTATAGTATTGCAGTGGTCTCGTCGCGGCATAGCGTTTTTTTTCATAGATTTGGCAGCGATAATCTTTGCAACATTAGACGATTTTTGTTTTTTTCTCTTTTAGATAGACACTTATGATAACACCGCGCTCATTGGGGATAACCTTTTTTGCATCTATAGATCTCAGCGTTTTACGCTCTTATATTGATTGGTCGCCTTTTTTCCTTTCATGGGAATTACGCGGTAAATATCCCGCAATTTTTGATGATACGCACTATGGACCCGAAGCTCGAAGGATATTTGATGATGCTAATAATTTACTCGATGATATTATTGAACATAAGTCACTTCATGCTCGAGGCGTATGCGGATTGTTTCCGGCGAATAGCGTCAATGATGATGATATTGAGGTGTATGCCGATGAAGAACGTACACATATCCTTACTACTTTGAATATGTTGCGACAACAATCGCTCAAAGCAGAAGGACAATGGAATTTGTGCTTGGCGGATTTTATCGCACCTAAAGAAAGTGGTATTCGTGATTATATAGGTGCATTTGCTGTGACTGCCGGCTTTGGAACCGAGGAACTGTGTGCTGCCTATGAAGCGCAGCATGATGATTATTCTTCCATTATGGTCAAAGCCATTGCTGATCGGCTTGCCGAAGCCGCCGCCGAATGGTTGCATGAGAAAGTACGACGTGAAATTTGGGGATATGCTGCCGATGAACGATTCTCAAATGAGGACTTAATCAATGAACATTATGAGGGATTGCGCCCCGCACCCGGCTATCCTTCATGCCCTGACCATACCGAAAAACAAAAATTATTCGCTCTGATTGATGCAGAAAAATATACGGGTATCCGATTGACCGAAAGTTATGCAATGTATCCTGCCGCGTCTGTGTCAGGATGGTATTTTTCTCATCCCAAAGCTAAGTATTTCCCTTTAGGAAAAATCTATAAAGATCAGGTTATCAGTTATGCCCAAAGAAAAGGAATGACTGTGCAGGAAATTGAAAAATGGCTTGCACCTGTACTGGGCTATGAACCATAGTTTTTTTGTACAAATCTCATTGACAATATGCACACAGAGTCACATCACAGCGAAGAAGATGAACAGCGATTGGTTGAAGCATTGACCTTAGCTTTTGAAACAATGAAAACATCATTGAATAAAGCACTTACACTTTGCGATGAAATTTACGAGTCATTGGTCTATTATACCTTATCCGATAAAAAGAGAGAATATTACACAGCCCGAACGCTATTATTGCGTGCTTCTATTCATGCAGAGTTTCGACACTATGAAAAAGGTCTGGAGGATGTTGAAATCGCATTCAACACATTTCTGACATTGCATGATAATGAATATTGTGCTCGTTCGCTTTTAGTCAAAGCCATTGCTTTAACCTATAATGCACAATTTTCGGAAGCTCTCAATGTACTGAACGAAGCCACATTTTATGCACATCAGACAACAAATGCAGAAATACGCGCGGCTATTCCATTGCGCATGGGATTTGTGCAACATACTATGGGCAATCATGATAAAGCATTGGAATATTATTATCAGACATTGCATGGATTGGACGAAAAACAATTTCCTTTACTTGCTGCTACATGCTATAATGATATTGCAGCGGCATTGACACGCATAGAACATTTTAGTGAAGCCGAAGAATATTACAAAAAAGCTATTGCTATCAATAAAAGCAATAATAATAAACGCGGACTAATTCGCAATTTGAGTGATTATGGCGTTCTATTAACGCAGCGCGGACACATCGAAGAATCCTTGCCCTATCATCTCGAAGCACTTGAATATGCGGAAGAATTTCATTTATCACATTCAAAAGCGGTATGCTACAGCAATCTTGCCGTTGCCTATTATCAATTACGTGACCTGGCACAAAGTATTGAATATTTAAAAAAATCATTAGCTCTTCATGAGCAAAATCAAGATAGTATGGGTAAGGGGATAAGTTATGGTAATATTGCCATTGCTTATACGGAATTACAAGATTATGATGATGCTTTTGATTTTGCGCAACAAGGGTTGCATATTGCGCAACAAATCGGCAGTAAAGAACTTCAGGCATTAAATCATAATACATTCGCTATTCTTTATACAAAAAGGCAAGAATATGATAAAGCTATTGAACATAGTGAACAGTGTTATCAGCTCTATATTGCCGTAGGAAATCGTCTGTCTGCCGGAATTGCATTGTTTAATAAAGCTCAAGCTCTTGAAAAATTACATCACCTTAAAGAAGCATTGTCATTATATGAGGAAAGTTTAGCAATAATTGAACAATCTCATCAACCTCAATTTATTGCACAATGCACGGCAGCGATTGCATTTGTTATGCAAAAAATAGACAATCAGACGCAATCCCATCAGCATGAAACAGCAATTAACGAGTATGTAGAAAAAACTGAAGAAAATATAAAAAAACATAATATTGCCACATCAGAAATGATGGGTACTTTAGCCGAAATTGCAGAAGCGCAGGGAAAATTCGATAAGGCATTGTATTATCAAAAACAATGCACGGAATTACGTGAAAAGTATATAACAAATGATGCCGCACGTCATTTACGCACATTAAAAGCCGAAAGGGAAATAGCCGCAAAAGACAAAGAGCGAATTATTGCCGAATCCGAAAAAGAATTGGCATTGCGTGATGCAGAAATTTATCGCTTGGAAAAAATAGAATTAGCAGAACGCAATACACGTATCAGCGAGCAAAATCAACAGCTCTTGGAACAACAGGAACAAATTCGTGCTGCGAATACTAAACTTCGTCAGGCACTGCTCGATTTGGCAGAGCTGGGAGCATCCCGTTTAGCTCGTACCATTGTGATGGCTTCACTTTTCATACTATTTGTGTTATCGGAAGTGCTTGTTGATCCCATTATTGAAACAATTACAAGTTCTGCCATATTAGGTGTATTCTTACGTTTTGGCGCAGGATTATTATTCCGTCCATTAGAGTCATATGTAGAACATCTTGCCGTAAAAAAACGAAAAGACGCAATATTGTCAGTAGTGAAAGAATAATTTTTTATTTTTCAAGAGTTATGGTTACAGGACCATCATTAACTAAGGCAACATCCATCATAGCACCGAATATACCTTTTTTAACAGGGATTTGATGCTGTTCCGATAATTCCTTGCAGACAGCTTCGTAGAGAGGTTCAGCCATTTCAGGTCTTGCTGCATCAATATAACTTGGACGAAATCCTTTTTTTGCATCACCATATAATGTGAAATTCGATACAACAAGTACGGCACCGTCAATATCTTTGACTGAATGATTCATTTTTCCATCATCATCGGAAAAAATACGTAAATGTGCTATTTTGTGTGCCATCCATTCCACATGTGATTGTGTGTCTGTATGGGTGATACCAAGTAAAACAAGTAATCCGCGTTCTATGGCAGCGACAGTAGTGCCCTCAACCGTCACAGATGCTTTATGTACTCTTTGAATAATTGCTCGCATATATAGATTATAGAGAATAAGTGTAACCTAATCGTATGCCCCAATAAGTTTTGTCTGTTACCGATGTCCATCCATTTGGCATATCTATATTAATATTGCCATCAAAAAACAGTACATCCGATGTAAATTTTTTATAAAAACCTATACCAATAGATGATTGATTTTTATCGTTGTTTTCAAGATTTAATGTCGTAAGGTAATGATTCATGCCACAAGCTATCATAATGTCGGATATTGTGTATTGTATATCAAATGATTGAGATGAAGCAAATCCCGAAGGACGATTATTTAATGCAATAATATATGATGGTATAAGATTCAATTTAATCGAAAGAGTAGGGTGTACATTGATTTCTTGTGTGAAATTTACACCGAGAGGCAATGAATTTATGATCCATTGATACGGATTGCGCCAGCCCTGACTTGAGATAGTAGATGTGTAACTGAATTCAGCTAATTTTTTACTATCAATATTATCACTCCAATAGAGCGCAAGAGGAATCGTTGCAAATAGACTAACCGCTGCTTGATTACCAACTTTACTATTAAATGATTTTCCGATACCAATGATAATATTAGAGGGTATAATAGAATGTTGTGATTCAAATCCTTGACGTGTAAGCGAGGAAAAAATCATGCCCCCCATTCCGTATATATATGTAGTGCTGTCATAGGTATGCTTATATTCCAAAGTTGGTGACAATACAAATGATTGGATGTCATCCGTCATTGGTGATAATGATAGTGATGAAGAAAATCTTACATAGTTATTATATGTAAAATCAAGATTATTTTGATGCGCATACAAATCTTTGGATAGGATAGAGAAAACACTCAATAAGATAACACTAAAATACTTCATTATTTTTTCCCTGAAATCTGTAATAATAAATCACCATTAAAACTTATCCGAGAGATACTGTTGCCGACCTCATCAACGACCCATAGGGAAGTACCGTCTGTACTTATGCCGTGTATTCGTTTAAATATACCCGGCGCTATTTCTCTCTTTTTTTGCCCTGTTGTGGCATCAAATACAACAATGGGTGAATCTACTATATCTTGGGAAATATATACTTCTTGATTATGTACGGTTAATGATAGTGGTTTAGAATAATGGGGCGACGAAGTTCGTAACCATGTTGTGTCCGGTATTAATTGTAATTGAGTGTCTTGGGAAAAACGTTGTACTCTTTGATTACGTAAATCAACAACGAAAATATTATTTGAAGTATCAATCGCAATTGAATGAGGCCAGTTTAATTCACCCGGTAAAGTTCCGAAGTTTGAATATCGTGCAATAAAAGTACCGTTGGAATCAAGTTTGACGATGCCTGCACGTGGATTGTTCCCATCCTGATCACCGCCATCAACAATATATATATCATTTTTTGAAGATACACATAAATTCCAAGGACGTCCTATAGATTTACTATACCATTGATGAAGAAATTTGCCATCAGGTGAAAATACTTGAATACGCGCATTATCACGATCACAGACCAAAAGATTGCCATTTTGCAAAAATCCAATTCCATGAGGATTGTTAAATTGCCCCTTGGCATAGCCCTTAGCTCCCCATTCTCTGATATACTCGCCACGATTATTTAATACAACAATCCGAGAATTAAAATATCCGTCGCTGACATAAAGATATCCGTCTTTACCGAATATAGCGTGAGTGGGCTGATCAAAGTTTTCTTTATGGTAAGAAAAATTATCACATCCATAAATCAGGAATATACCTATAAGACAGATGAAGTGTTTTATGACATTACTCATTGTTCTATGACTTATATCATTCAGTGAAAAAATAGTAAATAAATATATTGGTTCTGCAATGTTCTGATATGCAGATAGATTGGTATTGTTTGTCTTTACTCTGCAAAAATATAAAAACACGAAAAAATCACATACTGCCCTATCGTATCGGTTCCCATTCTTTGGCAATAGATTTTCCGGTCATCATAACGGCTAATGCATTAATTGTCCAATTCCACAGTAATTTTATATAGCCGTATTTTCTGAAACGTCTGGGAGATTCATACACCACTAATTCCGGTGCATAATGGACTTTATGATGATGGGCAATTCGACGAAATAAATCGAAGTCCTCGCCTGCGGATACTGTCGGATTATAACCACCTAAATCATGAAATACATCAGCACGTATTATTTGACATTCACCGCGCCCCATACCTATGCCGAGTACATTCACAAAAAAGCGAATATAATTATTGAAAAAACCATGAAATGCCGCATCGCTCCATGTGCGTTCCGACGGTAAAACATGCACGGAACAAGCTAATGCCGCCGATGAAGGAGAAGGATTTTCTGCCCATTGTGCTATATATCGAATAAAGGGTTCCGGATTTTCTATAATGGTATCCGCATTGATAAAAAGCAATATTTTCCCTTGAGCATGATGCGCCCCCGCATTGCGCCCTTCAGCTATGGTTTGACGTTCTTTTTTTGAATGAATAATAATATTGTCGGTAAATTGACGGGCAATGGAAATAGTATTATCCGTGCTGCCGCCATCGCTGATAATAAGTTCTAAACGATAGTGTTGTTGCAATGTCGGTGAAAAACAACGCAAGGTTTTTTCTAATAATTTTTCTTCCTGTAATGTAGGAATAATAACGCTGATACATGGTGTGATTGCTGTGTGCGAAACTGAATTATCCATGAGAATTATACAAGTAACAAAAAATAACGAGGGCTGAACATAGTATATAATTATGACCATACGAACATGATATTCCCTTCGGCATTCAATGACCGAAAGGAATATCATGAAAAAAACGAATAATTACACTTCTTCAACAATAATGGTCGGATTTACTGTTTCTTTTTTTATGAGTGCCGGAAAATATGCCACAACATCACTTGGCTTGGGTCTGCCTCCGGCAAAGCCCGTCACACTTGGCGGACCTGTCAAAATAAGCGGCGCAATTTCTTTACCGAAGCGTTCAACGGACGCATAATCGCGGGAACGCACACCTATGCGCATCATCACTTCATTGGGTTCGATGGCTTGTGCCAATGGACCATGGCAAGCATTCATTCCCACATATTCGGTGCGAATTTCATCGAACTGTAAACCCAATTTTTCAAAACGAGCACGCAATATTCTATTACCGGCTTGTGCTTTTTTATATGCATCGGGCGCGGAGTATGTTAAAGAGCTGAAAGCAGTATAGCCGTCGGCATAACTTGCGGAAACTTTATAGAATGGTGTGGCAGGTTTGCCCTTAATACCATAGACCCTTACTCGGTCATTACCTAAATCTTCGATATTGATAGTGCTGAAATCCGCTACGCAATCCGGCGTAATATATTCGGCAGGATTACCAATTTCATACATCAATTGCTCGCTGATGGTTTCGCGCGAAACACGTCCTCCCGTACCTTCATGTTTAGTAACAACAAAAGAGCCGTCGGGATATGCTTCGATAATCGGGAAACCGATATTTTCCATATCGGGAATATTTTCCCAGTCACCAAGGAAGTTACCGCCTGTGGCTTGTGCGCCGCATTCATTGATATGCCCCGCAACAGTGCCTGCCGCAAGTTTATCCCAATCGTCTGCCGACCAACCAAATTCATAAATCATCGGAGCCATTGTTAAGCCGGTATCGGTGGTGCGTCCGGTGATGACAATATTGGCACCCTGACGTAATGCTTCCACAATAGGCATAGCACCCAAATACACATTAGCACTGAGCAATTTATCTTTGACTTCCGCGATGGGTTGCCCTGTTTCCATATTTTCCATAGCATGACCTTGTTCAACAAGTTCATCTATTCTGCCGAGTAAATTATCGCCGGTCACAATACCTATTTTCAAGCCCGTGATACCAAGTTTTCGTGCCACCTCGAATATCTTATCGCGCGCTGCTTCGGGATTAACGCCCCCGCCATTGGTGATAAGTTTGATATTCTTGCTCATCAAGTAGGGCATGACTTCTTCGCATACTTGCACAAGGTCACGTGCATAGCCCATGGATGGGTTTTTAATCTTCTGTTTTTGCATAATGGACATTGTTACCTCTGCCAAATAATCAAGCATCAGATAATCAATATCGCCCTTAGAAACTTGATCGAGCGGTGCTGTCAGTAAATCGCCCCAGAAACCCTGTCCTGATGCTATACGAATTTTGTCTTTTGCCATAAATCTTTCATTATTTATATGTTACAAATACTGTTTTTTTCATTTCAATAGCTTGCGCTATGGTGCATGATTATACTTGTTGGTCGAGTGATAAAGTAAAAGTTCCGTCAATATGCACCGAACATTGAGGATTCTTTTGCCTAAATATGCGAATAATATGCGACAAATCTTGTATTCGCAGATGACATGAGCCAACCGGAACATTATCATCGTCTGTGAAAAACTCCACAACAAACCACCCGATAAACTCATTGATATAGATACGTCTGACATCTTGATAAGCGATAGGAATATTGCCCTCAATCAGTAAATGGCGTACTATAATGCCCTGTGTTTTTATCAATAAACGCTGATGATGCGCCCTCATAAGCAATTGTGTTATGTTAATCGCGCATGCAATCGGTATGACATAGAGGAAGATATTTCCCTCAGATTGTATCAATGCAATTGTCACAAAGATACAGAAAACAAAAAAAAATGAACCGACAGAAAGCCAAATGACAGGTGTCATATCCACATTTGCTATGTCCTCACCAAGCGATGCCTCTTGCAAATCAAGGTCATCCACCACCTGTCGGTAATATGTGGCACCGAATGCCAACATGGAGTAAGCAAATCCCACATAGAGGGCATGATAAAAAACTATGGTATCAAAATGCATAAATATCTGAAAGGGTAGAGAGATTTCTTATTTTTGCTTTATTAGCATTATCACAGACAAAATTACCGTGATTTTCTGCAACAATCACCATGTTACACTCTAAGATTTTTACCGATGGATAGTATAGGCGCATATCTTAAAAACAGACGTGAGACGTATGGATTAACTCTTGATGACATTTATGCACGTACTAAAATCCGTCATCACGTGATAGAGCAAATAGAGCAGGATAATTTTTCCATTATGCCCGCACCGTATTTGCGTTCCTTTTTGCGTACATATTGCGAAATGGTGAAGATTGAAGAAGAAGAGATTCAAGCCATCATCGCGAAAGTTGGCGTAGCATCTAAACCAACGCCCGCAGTGATAGCAGCTCCCGTAAGCGATGCGCCCAAGCAAACACGCTCAACTCCCCCAAAAGCAGAGTATTCTGTCAAACCATTACTTGTAAGAGCGTTTGTGTTTGCAGGATTATTCTTGGCTATTGTCATAGCGATTTACAACTATGTGTTCAAACCTGACCCAAAATCCGCACATACACCACAGCAAAAAAGCGATTCGTCATTGCTCACGGTAGTAGGAAATACCGTCGTTGGGCTTATTGATGAATCCGTAACAACAGACAGCTTGGTGCTGGATATGAGGGCTTCCGACCAAGTATGGATTACCATGACCGCCGATGGTAAATTCAGCAGACAATTTTTGCTCAATGCCAATGAGAAACGTTCATGGTCGGCAAAAGAGTTCTTTCTACTGTCGGTCAGTAATGCTGGGGCTTTGGAAATTATGCGCAATGGTAAACCTTTGCCTTTGTTGGGTGAAAAAGGTGAATTTGTGCGCTCTGTGAAAATTACCAAAGATGATTTAATCGCAAGTTCTTCACCTTATACCAAACAAGTAACACCTTCAGCTAATACAACCCAACAAGTACCCCAAACCACAGCACCGAAACCAATTCTTCAACAACCTAAACAAGAATTGCCGAAAAAAGAAATACCTAAAGAAAAACCAATTATTCAGCAACCCAAAAAAGAACCACCAAAACAGGAATCGCCGAAAAAAGAGGTTGCCAAACCAATTATTCAACAACCAAAACAAGAGTTACCGAAAAAAGACATAGCCAAAGAAAAACCAATTATTCAGCAACCAAAACAAGAACCGCAAAAAAAAGAGGCAGCAAAACCAATTATTCAACAACCAAAACAGGAGTTGCCGAAAAAAGAAATACCTAAAGAAAAACCAATTGTTCAGCAACCCAAAAAAGAACCACCCCAAAAAGAGGTGGCAAAAGAAAAAGTCGAGAAAAAATCCGAAACAACAAAAGAACCTAAAAAAGAGTCAAGGAAAGAAAGAAGAGAGCGCCGCAAACGCGGTTCTTTAGAAATAGAATCGGTGCCTTTGCGTAGTGTGGATGAAGGGTTGCCAATTCCCAAACCATTACCCAAACAAATTCCACCGGAATAGTTTTCTCATTGAGGGTATTTAGACCTATATATTTAGCAAGAGGAAATGGCTTGGATTGATGATAGATTAAAATTCTCTTGATTCTGCGGACTCGTATTTTATATTGAAAGAACAGAATATTTTGTAGTTTTGGGGAAAGTGAATAGTGCTTTGGGTTAATATAAAAATTGATGGTAAGTTGAAAAACTGAAAAGAAACAATACACGTAATTATGAAAAAAATATTTTTAACATCTATACTGTCTTTAATTTGTCAGTATTTTGCAAATGCTCATACTTGTGCGAATGAAATTGTAAAATGCCCAATAGATGGCAAAGAAGTAACATTCTGTGTAACGATGAGTATGACCACTTTCGGTTCTTTTAAAGATTTTCAAAAACAAGGTGCAATTGGAAGTCATTATGAAGAACTAATAAATAATTGTCCAAAGTGTCGTTTTTCTGGATATATTAATGACTTCAAAGTAGAGTTTAATGAAGCTGAGAAAAATAAAATTAAAGAATACTTAACCAAATTTGACAATGTAATTATTGATGACGCTAAGCAATGCTTAATTGCTGCTGAAATTAAAGAATTACAAAAGAAAACAAAAAAAGAAATAGCATTTTGTTACGTAACTGGTTCATATTTACTACGTGAAAATGATGATGAAGTTGTATTTAGAAAAGAATTACAATCGAAAGCCAAAGAAAACTTGATTTCTGCAATAGAAAATAATGAGTACGAGGACAAAACTGTTGTTGCAAATATTAATTATTTGATAGGTGAAATGGCTAGAAGAATTGGAAGTTTTGATGAAGCAGTAAAATACTATGATTTAGCCATTAACGATAAGAACAAGAAAGATTGGGTAGAAAAAGTAGCTAAACAACAAAAAGAATTAGCAATACAAAAAGACGAAAATAATAAAATATAGAAATTCTTCTGCCAACACACGTACCTTTTGCACAACTCAATGATAATGTTGAGAACTAATAATCAATAGTGTGAGAAAGCGTAGAGATGATACACTGCAAAGGAGCTTATGTGTTGTGATGGGCGGCAAGGATGCTTGAAGCGATTGTTATGTCATATCACTTATGTAGTTTTGCAATAGCAAGTTTTTCAATAGACACAAGTGTTTTGCAAAAGGTGGATGTTCAGTGCTTCGCGGGCAGTTTTGCGTTTAGACAAAGTTTCGTTCGCTGAATGAACATGCCGATTACATAGTTGCCTTTGGGTAGCTGAAAAATGTCAATGGCGATTTGACAACAATCTATGCAGAGATAAACAAACTATATACGAGACGGAACAAATGATTTGTAAAAATTGTAATACCGAAATACATCTAAAATACTGCCCTGAGTGTGGACAGCCAGCAAATCTAAAAAGAATTGACGGGAAATACATAATTCACGAAATTCAACATGTCTTACATTTTGAACGTGGAATTTTATTTACAATCAGAGAACTCATAGTTAATCCCGGACAAAACATTAAGAATTATCTGACTGAAAATAGAAGCAGACTTGTCAAACCGGTTATTTTCATAATTATAACTTCTTTAATTTATACTTTATGTAATCATTTCTTCCATTTTGAAGATGGTTATGTGCAATACTTGGACAATAAAAAATCAACAACAACTAAAATTTTCAAATGGATACAAGGGCACTATGGATATGCGAATATTATGATGGGAATTTTTATTGCTTTATGGACAAGACTTTTTTTCAAAAAATATGACTATAATTTCTTTGAAATTCTCATTTTATTGTGCTTTGTGATGGGAATAAGTATGCTTGTTTATTCAGTGTTTGGTATCATTCAAGGGCTGTCACATATTGATGTCATGCAAATTGCAGGGATTGTTGGTTTCATTTACACGACATGGGCAATTGGGAGCTTTTTTGGAAAAGGCAAACTTAGTCATTATGTTAAAGCATTCTTTGCTTATCTTTTGGGAATGATAACATTTACATTGACAGTGATACTTTTAGGAACATTTATTGACTTATTATCATAGGATTAAAAAATGAAAGATAAAATAGGATTTAATTTGGTCTTTGCTATACTTGCTTTTCCAATTGGTTTAGCATTATTTAAAGATATAAACTTTGAAACTTTTACTTTTAAGAAACCGGCATTAGACACTCTTTATTTGATAACATTTTGTGCTATGATTTTTTTTATGTTGAAAAAAAAAGAGAAAAAAACCGACAATTAAAGAATGACGCTTACAAAGTGTTTACTAAAACAGGGCTGACTGAAGCCATTGAATGTTTAGACATCAATCATTATTTATGCAAAAATATCGGCACCGGACGTATTAATGTTCAAGAAAATTAGACCTATTGTCATGTTGCTATCAATGTTAGTAATGAGTTCATATCTATTATGGGATAACAGATATATTTTCAATAGTGAACCTATACTTGATAACAAGAACTACACAAATGTTCTTAATTCAATCATTCAGGATAAAGACACTACTCGGTGTAAAAAATTCAATAAAAAAGACTTAGAAAAAAAATTTATTAAAATTATGAATTCTAAGATATTCCCTTATTGGTATGGGACTAAATGGGGATTTAACGGCATTACCGAAACTCCAAACACCGGCGAAATTGCATGTGGATATTTTGTCACAACAACGTTACGGGATATTGGAGTACCTTTAAACAGAGTGAAATTAGCACAATGTGCTTCTGAAGAGATGATACGCACATTGGTCAGCAAAGAAAATATTCACAAATATTCAAATATAGATATTGGAGAGTTCATCAGTAAAATAAAAAAACATGGAAATGGAATCTACATAATTGGGCTTGATTCTCATACAGGATATATATTACTTTCAAATAGTGGCGATTACTTTATACACTCAAGCGGGAACTTTCCTTGGCAAGTAGTCAAAGAGAATCTGTCCAATTCTTCAACTCTTAAGAAATCGAAATATAAAGTTATTGGAAAAATAAGTTCAGATGAAAGTTTTCTAAAAAAATGGATAAACAACAAATAATTTACTTTCCATATCATCCTATTTATCCAAAAGCAGGTAGGTTTGAAAACTTTTAATTACGTTACTATATTTATATTGCGCCTATATATTCTCATTTGAAATTATCACTCAACTGCTTCATAAATTCGCAAACGATTGTGTGTAAGTTTAACATAAAGACTTAAAAGAACGACAAAAAATGAATTGCCCATATCATTCGTAACTCTTTCCCAACTCATCGGTAAATTTTTAGAAAAAGGAGAATAAACTTTATAATACAAAGGAGAAAATTTCAAAAATCTCCTCCTTTGTTACTTCCATTAATGGCTGATACTCAGTTTTATTACTGATGTTTTTGTACCGTGTCGTATTGTCATAATATATGTGCCGGGAGCAACAGCCCCACAATTCCATTCCACAAAACCTGTAAAATCGCCTGCCGGAATTAATCGTATATCTTGATTATTAGAAACTTTTTCGCCAAATATATTTACAATTTCAATGTTTTCTGCACTCATGGAGATGTCATTCCCCCAATAGACCTTTACTCTGACATTGTTTTTTGCCGGTGTAGGATAGGGTGATGCCGCATAAAAATATTGTGGGATAAACTCTTCATTCAATGACGTGAGATAATTACTGAATTTTGCTTTGTAATTCGTCGAACCATCAATAAATAAATCATCATCTATTCTTTGAAAATTGTACAAAGATAAGGAATCCAATTCATCAATTCCGTCATTCTTGGACGTCCATGTTTTCCCTTCATCGGCACTGTAGAACACTCCGTTGTCACGCGATAATGCAAGTATTTGTGAACCATGAAGCAGAAGGTCATTTACTTCAAATTGTAAAGTATCCCATGTTTTTCCTTTATCTTTTGATAAGAGTCCCAAGAAAAATGTCCCTGTTGTAGGTCTATTGGTATTGAGGACAATAGCCATAAAATGATCTGTTTTCTTAAAACGCAGAATACGATTATAAAAGGATCCTAATATTTGATTCCATACTGTGCCATCGGTTGATTGATACACAGTGCCACCTTGCGATAATAGATAAAGGGTATCACGAATATTGATACATTCTGTCGGTTGATCTTTAATGTCTAATTTTTCCCATGTTTCTCCTTTCGTGTCCGAGCGATATAAACCCGTAGAATGTGATAAATACATTGATTCTTTCCATTCCATAATACTATTGACAAAACCGCTCGGAACAGGCATATTCATTTGCCTCCATTTCATAGGTGTTTTATCGGTACGATAAAGAGTATTGGTGAAAAATTTTCGTGAAAAAAGAGAATTCTCGCCGACAATAAGATTGTAATGTGCCGGCGCAACTTCCACCAAACCGGAAAGATTACTATCTAATATTTGCCATGATACGCCTCTGTCATCAGAGTACCAGAGTCCCATATCATAAGTGTCGGCATAGAGGCGATAGCCATCTGCATAAAGATAATGTGAACTATTCGCATCGGCAAATTGTTCTTTAGACCAATTTTGCCCATTATCGGAACTGCGGAACAATCCTCGCGACGATGAAATATAGATGTTCCCCTTATGGACGGTGAGACCATAAAAAAATGTTCCTTGCGTTCTGATAATATGGGCGATGCTATCGGTAATGCTATTCCACATTGTACCATTATCAATAGATTGATAGACCATACCGTCAATTAAGCAGACAAGAGTATCTGCATTAAAATCCAAAAAATCGGCTTTACTCGCAGACATACCATTTCCGGCATAATACCATGTTTTGCCATAATTGTCACTTGCATACAGTCCATTATATGTACCTGCATAAAGGATATTTCCTTTTGCTTGTAAAAAGCTGATATACCTGCTTCCCAAGCCCTCATTTACTGTTGTCCATGTTTTTCCTTTGTCAACACTGCGCACAACACCGGAATAAGTGGTGTCAGTGATTGGTGCATCAATCGGTGGACGGGCAAGAAAAAGCGTATCCCCTATTTTTTCAATAAATGAATATTGAAATCCACCCGGAACATTGCTTACTTTTTCCCATGTTTTACCTTTATCGTTGGAAAGAAATAATGCCGAATTTTTATTCGGTTCCGAATCTGTGCGCGATAAAACATAGATTAAATTTCCCGATATATAAAAATCCTCTATCAGAGAAGAAAACAAAGGACTTGTAATATCAGTCCATGTTTCCCCTTTGTCGGTGGAAAACGATAAAGAAAAATCTGCTCTGTTTTTTGATACAACAATGGTGTCGCCATAGTGTTTTCTTCTTTGTACTAAAGGCATTTCATTTCCTTTAAGTGGCTTCCATATTTGTTCACCATAGAGTTTAGAGTATAGTATATTTCCACTGCGTGTTAATAATCCATCGCTTAATGCTATTACTTCCATATTCGTTGCCGGCGACTTATTTTCAAGGACTATTTTTTGCCATTGCGATAGAACAGTGATGCTATTGCCTACAATAAGTATAAGGCAGAATATAATTTTCATAGTTTATCTCCTAAAAGAAGAGGGATGAATGGTTTTTTCATCCCCCATTGAGTAAAATTATGGATTGCAATCAGTATGATAAATATAGCAGTCGCTCCATTCATCATAATTACTCGGAACCGGGATATCAGAACCTTCCAAAGTGCAATTAATTGGTCCATTCATCAATGTAGGTCCACTTACGACTGTTTCACGAACAATGCCATTGAATATACAGATATCAACTTCTTTGTAACAGTATGCACTGTTTTCACATGGTGCATAAACAATATGTTCTTGCCCGAAATACATGATTTTTTTTACTCGCCAACATGTCCAATCATAATACTTTCTTGTTATACGATTCGGGTCATTGCAAGGAGGAATAGTCATATTCGGACACAAATATGAATTATAGAAACTTGAGGTACCGATTTGTGAATTCACGTAGTTTACCACTTGTTGAAAAGTCCAAGTCTGAATACAATTGGGAATAGAAGGTAATTTCGTAATACTTAAAATTTGAGTTTGGTTAATATTACCAAGAGGACTACAATAAACACAGAGATCAAGTTCATATTGACAACCATTGATAGTGAGCGGAACTTTAACATTTGTCCATCCTGTAGGACATTGTGCTTTACTTTCACTTTGGTAAGAGAAGAAGATAATGACTGCTGTAAAGCCAAGCAGTGCTGATTGTAAGTATTTCATAAATTTAAAGGATTAATGATAAGTAAGTTATTGAAAGAGTAGGGTGTATTGTTGGCTTCATCATTCTTTCCTTTAGGCGGTGAGTGGTCTGTGGCATAGTAGAGTATAGCGTGCATCAAGTGAATAATGCACGGGGGGGAGTCGTATTATGGTTGTTATATCCATAGTATTTACAGAAAAAACTGCATTACTTATCCGTGACTGACTGCAACTTACGAAGTTATCCTCAGTATTCCAAACATTACATCACTTTTCTGTGAGAATAAGCACTATAGATTTTATAAATATTCTAATAATTGGATTCATCTCGCCATCGTGAAATAATCCATGGCTCTTGTGGGGTTGCACGGCGAATGCGCAAATTTACCCGACCTTGTAATCGAATAATATCGGTAGGACTAAAAGTAATAGATAAATTAAATCCACGCGAAATATCTTGCAGTACTGAATCGCCGGTGGATATAACAATATCATTCCACACTAAATCAAGATTCTGCGATGCTTGAAACAAACCGGCAGTAGAAATCATATCCTGATCGCGTCCCCATGAATTATCAATACCGTCATCATAATTACGATAAATAAACGTAAATTCCGGTGCAAGTAATCGCCCATAGGATAATGTGTCTTTAAATTGGTAGGCATAACGAAAATTTTGAAATACCCCTTCAACAGTTCTTTGATCACCCAGAGTAGTGCTATTATCATCTTTGTCCGATAAAGCGGGCGCAAAAGGATTACATGAAGCAATGCAAAGAATTGCCGATAGGATAAACAAGATATTTCCGGTTGAAATTGGCATCAGAACAAAAGCGCAATGTAGTATAAGAAAACACGTCACAGTGATTGTAAAGCACCGATAAAGACGAAAATACGATATATGAAAGAAAAAACGATAATTACAGCCGCACCATCATCTGTGCACAAATGGTTTTGGGGCAGATATTTTGAGCATCAGATACGCTCGACATTCTACCGCAGCATGATTGCAGGCGAGGAAAACATCAGTCAATGGAAAGATACACACCATGCGGATGCACCGCTTATTTTGTACTGTACACATGGCGGATGGTGGGATGCCGCTGCCACTATTGTGCTGTCATTGCGTGTGCTTCAGCTTGATGCTTATGGTATGATGGAAGATACACAATTAGAAAAATATCGTTTTTTCCGAAAAATAGGTATGTTCTCCGTCAACCGCTCCGACCCGCGTTCGGCTTTGACTTCCCTTCATTATTGCGCCGACATATTACGTAACACATCAAAATCATTGTGGATATTTCCGCAAGGTCAATTAGTGCCGCAAGAATATCGCCCCATTGTTTGTGAATCGGGCATAGGCATCCTTGCTAAATTGCTTGGCGCCGCATATTTTGCTCCCGTAGCATTACGCTATGATTTTCTGCGTGAACAAAGACCGGAAATGTTTGTTCGCATTGGCAAGCCCGCTCATATAGTATGGGATGCTGAAAACAATGTCCGCACAATCACCGAATTCTTCACCCAACAATTAACTCATGAATGGGATAGTTTACGTCACGATATTCTCATGCAAAACACCCAAGAGTATAGGACCTTCTTGGAAGGCAGTATCTCGATGGAAAAGCGATTCGACAAAATATTGGGCAAATAATATATGTTCCGACCTAAAAAATTAGTCATGATACAATAGCAAGAACGATGAGTCAAATGTCATCTTCAATTCTATAGAATCACAATCTCCAAGTCCCTAAAAAATAAAAATTTAGCATAAAACACACAACCCCAATCCTTTCCGAAGAGTCTTGGGTTGACTCCGGAAGGTAAACAGCGAATACTTGTTCAATCAATGGAAAGAGTTATATTTGCAAGCTATTGTGTTTAGCATATTGATTTATAGCAGGAGAAAATCGTGCAATCCTCAGCGAAAATCACGAAATCAGTCCGTGAAGTAGATGTACAGCGTAAATGGTACGTTGTTGATGCAGCGGGCAAAACCCTTGGACGCGTTGCGTCACAGGTGGCAGCAATTATACGCGGTAAAAACAAGCCGTATTTCACGCCTCATGTTGACTGCGGTGACTTTGTTATCGTTGTCAATGCCTCACAGATTCAGGTGAAAGGCAAGCGTCAGGAACAGAAGGAATACATGCACCATACCGGTTATCCGGGCGGTGAGCGTTTCCGCAGCTTCAAAGACCTTGTCGTAAGTAAACCCGAAGAAGTCATTGAGTTGGCAGTGAAAGGTATGTTGCCGAAAAACCGTTTGGGTCGCCAAATGGGTAAAAAATTGAAAGTATATGCAGGCAGCGAGCATCCCCATGCCGCTCAAGAGCCGGTAGCTCTCGAACTTGCTTTCAATGCATTATAATTAACAGATTTAATAACCCCTTTATCCTTCGGAGTATAACTCATGAACGTTATGACGGCAACCGGACGACGCAAAACTGCCATTGCGCAGGTTCGTCTTACGCCGGGCGCAGGTAAAGTGACGGTCAATTCTCTTCCTATTGAAGAGTATTTTCCTATCGCCTTATCTCGTCTCGAAGCATTGCGCCCATTAACAGTCGCCAAATTAGAAGGTAGCTTTGATATTTCCATCAAAGTGAATGGCGGCGGTAAAAATGGTCAAGCAGGTGCTGTTCGCCTTGGCATTTCCCGTGCTTTGGTTGAATATAATGAGACATTGCGTCCTGCACTGCACAGTGCCGGATTTATGACGCGTGACCCTCGTATGGTCGAGCGTAAAAAATACGGTCAGAAAAAAGCACGGAAACGCTTCCAATTCTCGAAACGTTAATCGTACTTTGTTCTGTCGGGGTATGCAATTACTCCGACATTATCTCAACGAATCATGTTCTTCGACCGCCGGTGTGTGGTTGCTGTTACAGCAAGTGAGCCGAAACAAGCGGAATGACAAGAACAGTAGTTTTTCTTAACACAAATACTAATACGGAGCTATCATGGCTAAAGTAACCGTTGAGGCACTGCTTGAAGCAGGCGCCCATTTCGGACACCTTACCCGTCGCTGGAACCCCGCGATGCGTAAATTTATCTACGGAGAGCGTAACGGCATTCATATCATTGACTTACGTAAAACACAAATTTTGGTTGATGTTGCGTATGATGCTGCTCTCGACATTGCCTCCCAAGGCAAAACTATTTTGTTCGTAGGAACAAAAAACCAAGCAAAATCACCTATCTTCGAAGCTGCACAAAAATGTGGTACCAACTATGTGACTGAACGTTGGCTCGGAGGTATGCTTACCAATTTCCAAACTATTCGCAAAAGCATCAAACGCCTTGCTGCCATTGACAAAATGGAAACCGATGGCACATTCGACAAGCTCACCAAAAAAGAGCGTCTTATGCGCAATCGTGAGCGCGATAAACTTCGCCGTGTCTTTGGTGGTATCGAAACCATGACTCGCTTGCCCGGTGCTTTGTTTGTTGTGGATGTAAAAAAAGAACATATCGCGGTGAAAGAAGCAAAAGTTCTTGGCATACCCGTTATCGGTATTGTTGATACCAACTCTGATCCCGGTGTTGTCAATTATCCCGTACCTGCCAATGATGACTCCATCAGTGCTATCGGTTTGATTGCCGGTGCTATTGCTGATGCTTGTTTGGCTGGCAGAGAAGTTGCAAAAATCCATGCTGCCGAAGCCGGAGTTTCCGGTGAGCGCGCTGCCAAAGAAGAAGAAGGTGACGATGATAAAGGTCAACGTCGCATGCGCTCACGTCGCAGCGGTAACAACCGTCGCGAAGATGGCGGCAATCGCGGTGAGCAAAACGAAGCAGAAAAATCTGCATAATCCTTTTTACACCATATTCTTAATTATTTTTTCCAAAGGAATAACATCAAATGGCAGTAACACCTCAAATGGTAAAAGAATTGCGCGATAAAACCGGCGCAGGCATGGCTGAATGTAAAAAAGCTCTCGATGAAGCACAAGGTAATATGGATGAAGCTATTGACAATCTTCGTAAACGTGGCGCGGCTTCGGTTGCCAAACGTGCAGACCGCTCTGCTAATGAAGGTGCTGTGGTTGCGCTTACCTCCGCTGATGGGACTCTCGGTATTATGGCTGAAGTAAACTGCGAAACCGATTTCGTTGCTCGCAATGAAGAATTTGTTGCTTTTGCTGCTCAAATCGGCGAAACATTATTAACGCAAAATGTTACCACAGTAGAAGAGTTAATGGCTCAATCCGCTGGTGACAAAACGTTAAATGATCTTTACAATGAAATTCTTGCAAAATTCAGCGAGAAAATCGGCGTAAAACGTTTTGAGCGTCGCATCACTTCCACAGGTACTGTGGCGTCCTATATCCATGCCGGAAGCAAATTAGGAGTGCTCATCGAAACAACTGCTCCCGTTCGTTCCGAATCAGGATTGGCTTTATTGCGCGACATAGCAATGCAAGTTGCTGCTATGAAACCGCTTTATACCGATCGCTCCAATGTGAACACCGAAGCTATTGAAAAAGAAATTGAAATCTACAAAGAACAAGCTGTCAATGAAGGCAAAAAACCCGAAATAGCTGAAAAAATCGCTACCGGTCGCCTTGAAAAATATTATCAGGAAAACTGTTTGGTTGAACAAGCCTTCGTAAAAGACGGCAATAAAACAATCAAAGATGTCCTAAAAGACATTTCTGCAACCGAAGGTAATGACGTGGCTCTTGTGAGCTTTACGCGCTATTTCCTCGGTGAAGAATAATCATAATTTGTTCTTTTGAAATTCTTTCATTACATTGCAAACGGTGCGGGTTATTTATACAATCTGCACCGTTTCCATATATGGCTGATACGGAAGTATAACCATCGAAAATCTTAACTGTATGTTCATTTAATTGAAAAGGATATGTGAAATGACCCCACTTCGATACAAACGTATATTACTCAAACTTAGCGGTGAATCCTTGATGGGTGAACAACAATTCGGGATAAGCTCCTCTGTGTTGGTTTCATTTGCCGAGGAAGTGCGGGAAGCACATAATCTGGGTGTTCAAATTGGGTTAGTTGTTGGGGGCGGTAATATCTTCCGCGGTGTGCAAGCTGCTGCACAAGGCATTGATAAAGTCTCGGGTGATTATATGGGTATGCTGGCAACGGTCATTAATTCCATCGGTTTCCAGAATGCCTTAGAAAAAATCGGCGTACCCACCCGCTTACAAACGGCTATCCACATGCACCAAATCGCCGAACCCTATATACGACGAAGAGCAATGCGCCACCTCGAAAAAAACAGAGTGGTCATCTTTGGTGCAGGCACCGGCAACCCTTACTTCACTACCGATACTGCCGCCGCACTCCGTGCCATCGAAATCGAAGCTGATGTGATCATTAAAGGAACAAGAGTGGACGGCGTTTATGATGCCGATCCGGAAAAATTTCCCCAAGCAAAACGTTTCGACCATATCACATACCAAGATGTCTTGGCGCGTGACTTACGTGTGATGGACTCCACTGCTATTACCTTATGTCGGGAAAACAAACTTCCGATTTTAGTCTTTAATATGAATGAAAAAGGAAACCTTACACGGTTGCTCAAAGGTGAACCCATTGCAACTGTCGTAACTGAATAACAATTTTAACTCATTTTCATTATTTAATATTATGCCGGTATCAACAATTCTTGACCAAACGCGTGACGCTATGGCAAAAGCCGTAGAACATACCGCACACAGCATTACCAAAGTGCGCACAGGAAGGGCTTCCGCTTCCTTGATGGATAATCTGAAAATTGATTATTACGGGTCGCCAACGCCTTTACCGCAAGTGGGAAGTGTTTCCACTCCCGATGCGCGCACTATCCTTATTCAACCATGGGATAGAACAACAATTAATGCCATTGAAAAAGCTATCCATCAATCAGACCTTGGGCTGAACCCTTCAAATGATGGTACGGTTATTCGCATTCCCGTCCCGCCATTAACCGAAGAACGCCGCAAAGAATATGTCAAAATGTGCAAAAAAATGGCTGAAGAAGGCAAAGTCGCGGTACGCAATATTAGACGCGATTATATCGAAAAATTAAAAGCTGCTGAAAAAACCGAACATTTCTCCGAAGACGAAACAAAGCGCGGTGAAGCAGAAATTCAAAAAATTACCGATAAATATATTACGGAAATTGATGCTGTGCTAAGTAAAAAAGAAAAAGAAATTATGGAAGATTAATTCTTCCGCAATATTCAGGCAAACAATCTTCAAAGCTCCGCATACCATATGCGGAGCTTTTTTTTGATAAAGAATAACAAATATACTTATACTCTCAATATATACTATACGCCATCACTAAGCAAAAAATCTAATTGATCTAACCATGTCGGCGGTGCTTCTCCATATTCAATTATATATTGTTTTTTACATTGTGCAATACTACGATGTGCTTCGTTTATATTTCCACTTTCTTTACACACTTTCACCAATATCTCATACGCCTTACGATAGGTATAGTCTATGGCAATAATTTTTTTTGCATAACTGATTGAAAGGTCATAGTTATGCACTTCTGCATAGAATGCAGAGCATTGTAAGCAACACAGAATGTAGTGTGATTTGTAATCTTCTCTTATGGCGTGTGTCCATTCTTCATAAATATCTTCCGGTAATAAATCCCCACCATAATATGAGAGAGCTTTTTCTATTAATTCTATAGATTCATACTCATTTGTACATCGTTGTGCTTGTGTTACATAATGTAAGAACTCACAACAATCAATTATCCCATTATCACCAAAATCAAGGGTATATGATTTATCGGCAGCTATAATATACGAAGAAGGAATTCCCTTCGGCATATCAGGTTCGAGAATTGAGCGTATAACCGAAACAGCATTCCAAACTATATTCACGGCATTTTCAGGAGCATTATATCCCCAAAAAATATCAACAATTTTTTCTACCGATAATGTTTGTTTATAATGCAATACCATATATTTAAATATATCTCGACTTCTTTTACGTTTCCATTGTTCAGATGTAATTTCTTTACCATTGACCTCTACATAAAATCTACCCAATACTCGAACCTGTATATCAGGGATTTTAGATTTCTCCGATTTTTGTATAGATTGTGGAATAATAATGGACGGCATCCCCATCGTTTTAAAAGTAACCATATTTCTCTGTACATCAAATTCGTAGATTGCGTCACGATTCTCATCTTGCTGATCAATGGTTCCGGCAAGTAGTGATTGTAACTCATTACGAAATTTATGTGATTGTACTCTATTACCAAGTTGTGAGTGAATTTTTATTAAACCTTCGAACAAACGATGTCTATTTTCCCGGGTAATTTCTTTTAATAGATTTCTTTCTAAAAATATTCGATATGAGGTTTCAAAATAAACAAGTGCTTGATCTGTTTGATGTAGCTGAACATACGATTCGCCGATAAGCAGATGTGCATACGGTTCATATAATGTAATAGTATATTTCTTGGAATCGCCAAGTACCTCTTGAGAAAAACGTAGTGCCTCATGATATTCGCCTACTTGATAATATAACTTCGCTAAACGAAGTGTAATAAGAATAATTCCGGCTTTATCACCCAAATCAGTACGAATTTTTTTTGAGAACATATACTCGCGAAGTGCAGCACTATAATTGCCCATAGCTGCGTATGCCCGACCTGCATTGCTATGTAATTTAGCGTGATTGTGCATAGATTCAAGGTGCATTGGCACACAGAGTCCTTCCATCGCAAGTTCTAATGCTTTCGTCGGTTGTTGTGTGTCGGAATATAATTCAGAGAGAGCTGAACAGACTCCCAGAAAACAACGTTCATCTGTTTTACAATATGGATGAAGATATACTTGACTTAATTGCTCGATAGCTTGATTATATTGTCCTAAAAAGGAAAAAATTGCTGCAAGAACTTCACGTGCCTCAAATTCTACACCGATATGACCATTTTGTGTTGCAAAAGCTATTGCTTGTTGAGCATATTTCTGTGAATTATTTATATCACCTTGTTGTTTTGATATGCCCGACAAAATCAAAAATGCTCGTGGATATAATTCACTGTACTTATGTGAATCATACTCTTGTATAAGCGAAAAAATAACTGAAAAAGCTTTATCAAAATTACCGGATAAATAATAAAATGTAGCCAGATTTTGTTTGTGGAACATATATCGTTCATCATCATGATATTGCTTGCAAAGTGTAAATATATTATCAAAAATCGGGATTATTTTATCGGGTAATTTAAGTAAATGGTATAATCCCGCAATTCTATAGAGCGTGTCGCATACAACTTGATAATCATGTTCTGAAGCCAGTTTTGACTGTAAAGCATCAATTTGCTCAAGAGCCGATTCCGGATTGCTTGAAATAAGTGATTGAATTTGTTGAAGCTGTACACTTATTTCATGAGATGGTGAGTGTAAATATGATTTCACGATTTATTTCACAAAAAAAAGTTGATGTAATATATTGTCAAATAACAGAAGCAAGTGAATGTTCTAATTGATCTAACCATGCCGGCGGTGCCTCTCCATATTCAATTGTATATTGTTTTTTACATTGTGCAATACTACGATGTGCTTCATTTATATTCCCATTTTCTTTACATACTTTCACCAATATCTCATATGCCTTACGATAGGTATTGTCTATGGCAATAACTTTTTTTGCATACCGTGCAGAAAGTGAAAATTTCTCTTGTTCTGCATAATAACGTGAACATTCCAAACATGCAACAATATAGTATGATGTATATTCTTCCCTCTTTGTTTCAGTCCATTCTTCATAGATGTCTTCCGGCAATAAATCACCTTCATATAGAGCAATGGCGTTTTCGATGGTCTCGATACGCTTTTGTATATCTGATATTTTTTCTGCTTTTTGCAATAATGAAGAAAAAGTATAAAAATCAATATCGGCTTTTTCACCGAAATCAAGAGTATATGATTTATCTGCGGCAATAAGATATGCTGAAGGTGCTCCTTTCGGTAAATCCGGTTCAAAAATGGAGCGTATTACCGATGCCGCATTCCATATAATATTGGCAGCATTTGCAGGTGGATCATATCCCCAGAAAATATCAATAATTTTTTCAACAGGTATCGTTTGTTTATAGTGTAAAGCGATATATTTAAATATATCGCGATTTCTTTTACGCTTCCATTGTTCGGGTGTAATGTCCTTACCATTGACATTGATGCGAAATCTTCCGAAAAAACAAATACTGATGTGATGTTGAGATTCTATCTTTTGCGGCGTAGTTGTTTTTATTTTTTGTTGAGGAATCACAACTGAGCGCAATCCCATAAGTTTAAATTTTTCTTCGGTCCTTTTTTGCTCAAATTGATGTATGTTTTCTATAACATGTTCTTTATCAAGAGTTTGTGCAATAATTGTTTGTAATTCATTACGGTAGCTATGGGCTAAAGTATGCTCGCCACGATGAGTATGGACAGTAATAAGTCCATTATATAAATTATTGCGCTGCAATGATGGTAAACCTGCCAGCATACCTAATATTGAAAAACAAGAATACGATTGCGAGAGATACTGCATGGCTTCTTCATAATCAACTAAGGCAACAAATACTTCCCCAAGAAGAAGATAGGAATATGCTTCATTAACGGGAAATCTATGTTCTTTCGCATAGGCAAGTGCTTCATAACCATAGCGCAGTGCTTCATTATATTCTTGTGCTTCGAGATAAAGTCTGCCAAGTCGGGTATTGATAATGGCAATACCGGCTTTATCACCTATTTCAGTCCTTATGGTTTTTGATTGCAAATATTCATTTAATGCTGCGGTATAATTACCCATAAGTACATAAGCGCGTCCGGCATGGCTGTGTAATATAGCTTCAATGAATCGAGTATTAGTGTTTTTTATAGCGTGCAATCCTTCCATTGCAAGCTCTAAAGATTTATGAGAATTACCCATATCACCATATAATTCCGACAAAGAGCCACAGACATTAAGAAATAATCGCAATGTTTTTTTTGCTTGAGGATGCAAATAAATTGTACTGAATTGTTCAAGTGCTTCATTATATTTCCCCATTTGCCCATAAATTGAACCAAGTGTTTGACGCGATTCCAATTCTGAGATACTATTGCCTGCCCTTACTGCATAGTGAATGGCTTGTAATGACATTTTTTCTGCGTTCTCTAATTCCCCTTTCATACGATAGGCAACGGCGAGAAGACTGAATGTTTGCGGATAATGTATAGTATGTTCCAAGGATGACATACGTTGAAGCAAAGGCAAAAGCAATAGAAGAACAGAATCAGCATTGCTTATCCCTATATAACATAATGCAAGTTTATGAGTATGAAGCATTTCTCGTTCATCGTCATGGTGCTCACCGCATAGGTCAATCATTTCCCGAGAGAATGACTCCACACAATCATAGCGTCTCATTGCGTGATAGATGTCCACCATACAGAGAACCGTATCGCTGACAATAGTATAATCTTGGGTTTGTTCTGCAAGACTATGCGCTTGAGTAAGCAATGACATTGCCGCTTGGCTATCTTGTTCCGATACAGTACGTGCTTTATTGAGCAAGTGATTGATATTGTCCGATAATTGTTCCTGATCAAAACTCACATTATTCCCTTACTTTGTATCATGATTATCCGATTCAAAAATACGGTTCTTTAGTGATGTATTGTCTATCACATTGATTTTGGCACGGAAATTACGATATATGAGGAGATTCTTCATTTTTTAGAAAGGTAAGCCGATGCAGAGCATGATAAAAACAGATGACCCCATAGTCCAGTGTCCACTTGTGCGTCATAGCGAATTTGAATTGTTTTCCGATTGGGGGATACGTCATGGTGAATTAGATAATGGCATCATTATCGAATATTAAAATACTATGGTATGTTTTTATCATCATAGCCTAGTATGAAGAAATAGAATTATTTCTTCGAGTTTGGATAATTTTGTTTTTTAAGTCTGCAATTGTGAATTGTCTGCGTTCCTTGATTGTACAAAAATCCCTAAAGAATTATATATTTTTTGGAACATTCTACTCATCCATTCTGTAGAAAGCTGATAAATGGAAATACCATGGTGTGAGTGAGGGAGAAAGTATGAGTAAATTTAAACAATTGCTCTATTTCCTGCGATATAGAGTTCAAAACACTCATACATTTGATTACTCTTTAACAATAAAAGTAAATTTCCATCAAATTGAATAGTCAAAGAAGTTCTTTCTTGATTACAATAAACGGACTCGATTCTTTTTTCTAATAAACTAAGTAATCCAAAATCCGACTTCACAGGAAAAACCTCTTCTCTTTCATATTCTTTTTCCTCTGTTTTAAATGTAAAAGGTCCTGAGAATTGAATTGATGAAGCATCTAGTGATAATAGAATGTAATTTATACCAAATGATATGTGAGATACAGTCTGATTTTTTAACAATGCAATGTCAATTTCTTCTGATAGTTTGTGCATAATTTATTGATTTGTTTTTCAATAATTTTGTGCTAATAATATATGTGGAATAAAATAATAAGATAATGATTCCTCTTAAAACCGCGCAGCAATAGCCAAAATTCTTGATAATTCACCGATATGATTACGCACATCATAGCGTTGCACCGTTTGTTCATCAGGAATTGGTAAGCATCGTTTTTGCCATAAGCCGACAATTTCTTCCAATTTTTTTTCTATATCTTTTGATGTACTTGCTTTGGCAATAATTGCCGCACCTGTTTCTTCTGCCGCTTTGATTGCAAGAGGGCTGTGAACACAAGCAAAAATTGGTTTTCTTGCACCGAGGTATTCATATAATTTTTCGGGGATATAATCAGTGTCAGAAGACAGAACCAATACATCGGCGGCAAGCATTTGTTTTATAGAGTCATAATAGGATACAAAACCGGTTTGTATAACAGATTGTGTTAATCCCATTTTCTCAATTTTCTTTTGTTGTATGCCCGCTGTCCATCCGACAAATCGCAATTCGATAGTGGAAGCATATTGCGGATTTTTTTTGATAAATCGTTCCAAACCGGACAATAAAGATTTCGTGAGTGAAGGATTGTGAATATCCCCGCAATGTGTAAGCAATAATTTATGGTCACCCTCATGCGGATAATAGTCATCGAAATACTCACCATCGAAGCTGTCAGGCACAATGGCAATATCATCGTAGCGCAAAAAGCGATAATGTTTGATAAGCATTTCTTTGGCATAACGTGAATTGACCAAGACATGGGATGCACGCTTTAAGATATCTTCTTCTTGCTTGCGTTCATTGTTTTTGTGCATAGGTGTGGGATAAGACCTTGCGCTATTGCTCAGCCACATGGTTCTGTAGTCAACCACAAAAGGCAAAGAATGTTGTTCGGCAATATCGCGCGCAATGACCAAGTCCGAAAAAGGTGGAGCACTTGCCATGATAACATTGACATCTCGTTCGCGAATGATGGTTTCCGCCGCCGCTAAAGCTGCTTTTCGCCATTCGATGCCAATGTCGGGTTGGTGGAGCAATGCAGACAATCCGTGAGTATCGCCACGCAGAAGTTGCAATGGCTTACTCGGATTTTCCTTGGCTTTATTGCTTAAGCGTTTTTTTTTGGGTTTGGTGCGAATAATCTCTATGTTGAGTGACTGGCATTCTTCCACAAGAGCTTCGTCTTCATTGTAATAATGAGGCGGAGTGGTAGTGAGTACAATAGGGTTCCAATTATGTAATGCTAAGTATTTAACTAATCGAACTGTGCGCATCACACCGCTGATACCCATAGGCGGAAAATAATGCGCAATAACCAAAACTGTGCGTTTAGACATGAAAGAATATATGCTGAAAAGTAAAATTTACGATAATAAGAATACAAAAATTGGACTTTTTGCCAATAAAAACAAAAATGGTCTCCCCTTGTTGAAGAGGGAAGACCATAGTAACGAATGTTCTTTATAGGAGTTATCTCAATAACGATTGCGTTGTGGACGATCGTTGGAATAACGGTCATTTTGTGGTTTCGGACGTGCTTCAGTGACAGAGATTTGTCTCTTACCCAAAGTAGATCCGTTTAATGTGTCTAATGCTGTTTGTGCTTGGTCATCATTTGGCATTTCAACAAAAGCGAAGCCGCGGCTGCGACCTGTGATTTTGTCTGTAATGATTTTAGCTGAGGACACTTCGCCGACTGCTTCAAAGTACTCTTGGAGCATCTCATTTGTAACCCCGTAATCGAGGTTTCCGATGTAAAGATTCATGTAACTAACTGAAAATATGAAAAAATGGAATGCGAAGATAGAGAAAAAAAGTTATCCCGCAACTATAAATGCCGAATTTTCTTTGATTTGCTTGTAAATTTTCCTTAATATGCCATCATAAAGGGCAATGTATAGGTAAAAATGCCTGCTTTATACACAAGATAATATGCACCATTGGCAAGTGTAGAAGTCCGCACAGGGGCACTGTGAGTCCCCGGTGAGAATATACCCTCCGCCGCTGTCATAATCTTCTCACCCATGGAAGAGTATATTTCTACGCTTGTATAATCGGTGCTCACATTCTCAAAGTGGATTTCCATTATCCCCCGAGATAATGAAGCAATTCTGACCCCCGGTGTGCCTGAAATTTTCACCAATCGTCCATTTAGATTGCAGACATCCGTCAAAGTGAGAATCCCCTTTTCATAGGTAAATTCCGTGGCTTTGAGGGCATTGCCAGCAATATTATCATTGACAATAGCAATATCAGAAGTTGCCGCATCGCCAAGCATGGCAAGTGCTTCAATATCCACAAGGCGACCATCCGCAATAAAGGTCGGTGCATTGGCTTGCTGCGGATGTGTCACTATAAGTTTCATTGCGCCCGCAGCAGTTTCTGTTAACTGCGCCTGATACCCCAATTGATTCTGTGGAACTTTAACCGACAAAGGCATCATTACCGAACCATTATAGGTCAAATCCAATTCAAGGCGATAGACCTTCATCAATGAGAATTTTGCTGTATCAGGAGATTGCAGTGACACAGAGAAGGTAAAGTTTTCGCCCGGTATTGCTTTTGTGTTTTGCACAAGTAATGTTGCCGGATTAGCATTGGGATTATTACCTCTGATGCGACCTAAACCTTTAAGATTAAGCGTAAAAATTGTATCACATGGAGCAGAAATCACAAAGTTCGCTATGATTGAGTCACGCACTGCCGTTTTGGGGCTATACTCAATAGAAATAATCGCTGAGTCACCCGGATTGATAAGCGCAGGAAATGGTTTATCTACCACAGTAATGGTAAAAGGCGGTGAACTGACTTTATCCAAATCTTTTAATGTAATGGGTAAGCGAGAGGTATTTTTGAACACCACGACACCGGAGCGTTGTTGTCCCGTATCCACTGTGCCGAAATCAAAACTTTTAGTCCATGAAAATACTGATGATTTTCGTGTACCTGACACGGGTAAATTCAAAGAAAGATCACATGGTTGTAAGCGTAAACGAATATTATCGGTATAGGAGCGGTCAAAACGCGGAGAAAAGCGTACAATGATTTTCTCTCCATCGCTGATGGTCTGTCCCTTGGTTAGATTAATACTGAAAGGTTCGACATTGGTCATGCTTATATCATCAATCGTCACCGCCCCGGGGAAATTTGCTAAAGAAAGCGTGATTGTATCTGCTAAAGCCATCAATGTATCACAACTGAATACATCGGCAAAAGCAATAGATGGTTGGGATAAAACGGCTGCTGCACTTTTTTTCGTACCACGCACTTTAATCACTAATGCGGTATCGCTGCAACCATCAACAAACAGAGGTAAAGAATCAACATAATCGCCTTCTTGACTTGGTCTGAATCGAATATGTAATTGTTTAATTGCGCCGGGTTTAATGGTGTCCGGAATATTGCGTAAGCTATAGACCGATGTATCTGCAAGCTGTTGTGCTATAAATAATGGTTGTTTGGAATCATTACGAATTGCTACCGAATCCAGAATCTCTTTATCACAGCCAAGAAGTGGTGTAAATATCAACTCAGAAGCATTGACAGCGGTCAATACAGGTTTTTTTCTTTGAGCAGTAAGAACTAAACGTATAGTATCTTTACATGCGCCTGATTCGAATGGTATTTTTAATTCATCGGAATAATTTCCTTCACCAGATGGCGGACTATAATTAACGCGAATTCTGATGGAACTGCCCGGCTGAATAACCTCTCTGTCCGGTATGCGTGCCACGACTCTAAATGGGGACTGTAAGTTCCACGGATAGCCAATGAGTGTCAGTACATCATTACCGGTATTATCAATATTAAAAACAGAATCTTGCTCGGCAATTTCACATGTTAACTTTTCTGCAAAAGTGATTGAACCTCGATCGGCTGCAAAATCGGATTTAAGTTTTTCGCCTTTGAGTGTCATTGGTTGCACTGTGGTGCATGGTGATACTGTGACACTTGCCGTGCCATTGCTGATACCTTGTGTCGGGCGATTAAAGCGGAAAAATACCGATTTTTTTTCATTGGGTGCAATAGTTATCGGTAAAGGAGAGACAACCGTAAAATCCGTCGTTACATCCACCTTCGTGATATGCACTGTGTCTTTTCCGGTATTTGTAAATTCCGTTGCTGCGGTTTTGCTGGAGGTACAACCATCAAGTTGTCCAAAATCAAGATTGGGTTGACTTATAGTAAATTTTGTTTCCCTTGCAGTGACGGTCAAGGTTTCGGAAGTATCGGCACAACCGATGCTATTACTGCCGGACACCTTATATACACCGGGCTGAGTAATAGAAAGAGCATTAGTCGTTTGACCTGAAATCACAACATTATCCTTAAACCATGTATAAATCGGACCCGCTCCCGATGCTGTTATGGTGAGAGTTTCTCCTGCGCACAGTTTTGCTGTTTTGCCTTGATTAAGAGTGACTACAGGTATAGGGATAATTTCTACCATAAATTCATCGGATTGCGCGGTGCACCCTACATCATTTGTCACTTCCACATAGTATTTGCCCGATTGAGTAACCGCTAATGTAGATGCTGTTTGATTCGGAATGGGATTATTATCTCTATACCATTGATACTTTGTTGCCGGTGTTGAAGAAAATGTAATTGTTTTTCCTTGGCAAGCACTGATTTTCTCACCACTTTGCACTGCTCCGGTTACCGTAATATTCGGTTTATTCATTGCAGGTTTGTATGCCCTTGCCACAGCATATCTATCGGTAAGATATTGCCTGCCACGAGCTTCTCGTTCAGGAGTATCACGTTTTTCTACTTGATCTTGTTCAAACCTGAAGGCATACACACGGTATTTATATGAGCCGCCACAGGCGATATTCTTGAAATTACTTGGGTCATCATATGTTGTTTGCGAGGCGGGAACAATATCCACAATACGCCAATTCCCGATTTTCTGATTAACAACATAGGTTGTACCATCCACAGGTATTCTATTAGTATCGGGGTCAGAATCGTCCGTGGTCATAATCATATACCCTTGGATATTATCTGATGGATTGGGATCCGTCATCGGAGTCCAATTCAACTTCACATTATTCATTGTGACAACAATACTCGTAAAAGCGGGATTATTCCATTCGGGTTCCCGTATTTTACGCCAGAAAGCTTGATTATCATCCTGACCGGCAATGTTTTTGTTTGGCCTACCTGGCGTACTGTTATTAGGAGCAGATACCGACTTTCTATCAGAACTATTATCTCCATAATAATCTTCTAATGATAAGCCCGGATAGACACGAGTTGCAAATCCGGCTCCGGCACTGCTATGATTGAGCGAACGTGGCTGAATAGCAAGAAAATCTGCATCAGTGGATCTGTTGTGAGCTAATGCATGAATGTGATTATTGCTTCCATCACGAATTTGCAATATATCAGAACCTGCATTAATACTTAATATTCCCGTATTATTAGCTGCATTGTCGCGAAAAGTGTCAAAGAGAACGGTATTAAAAGCTGAGACTTCGATATACCCATCTTTAGTATCTTCATCATAATCGGGATTGACGGGGTCACGGTGATGAATAACAATAATCGTTCCTGCTCTAAGATTTTTCCACAGAGGTATATCCTTAAAACGAATACCTCCTTGCCAGCTGCTGTTACTACCAGAGTTATCCCGTAGAGTGTAATTTACTAAAGAGAGATTATCCTTGGTTACCAAGAGTTCAGTCCACTCGGCGGTCGGTTCGGGATCAATGGGATTACCATTATTACCACTGTCTTTATATTCGCTTACCACAATTTCCGGCGATTGCCCGAAAGCATCGGAAAGCGAGAAGAATGTCGTAAAAATCAGACTGAGGGTGAAGAATATGATGTATCGTTGTTTCATGAAATGTCCATTTGAATGAAAAATCAAGTGCGAAATTAGGGCTAACTGATGCAATAAACAACAATTGCAGAACTTTAGCCACTGCAAGTCGGATTATCATTTGATGAAAAATGAAAAGTTTATGATACATCTGCCGTGATAATCATAGAATACATGATATAAGTGAATAGCGGACAAAACAGTAAAGATGGAGAGTAAGTATAAACAATTGATGTACAATGATGAGATAATGTATATACGAATCCCTATCCCGATAGCAGACAGAGCGATAATTCTCCGTATAATTGCAATATTACACCATAAATCTTAGTGAAAATTTCCTATGCAAACTGTTCTTATTATTGATGATGAAGAAAAAATACGCACCTTACTCACGCGCATTGTTTCCTTGGAAGGATTTGAAGTTGTACATGCGAATACTGCAAAGAGTGCTTTGCGTCTCTTAGAATCAACCCATGTGGATGTCATACTTTGTGATGTGAAACTGCCTGATGCACATGGCGTAGAGTTAACACAAACCATCAAGAGCCATTATCCCCACTGTGAGATTATCCTTTTAACGGCTTACGGGACTATTCATGACGGTGTGCAAGCAATGAAAAACGGGGCTTTTGACTATATAACCAAAGGCGATGACAACAATAAGATTATTCCTCTGCTCTATAAAGCCCTTGAGAAAGTATCATTGCAGCATCGTGTGAAAGTTCTGGAAAAAACACTTCATACAGACTATTCTTTTGAGAGTATTATCGGGTCATCGTCTGCAATTCGTGAAGCGATACGATTAGCCCAAAAAGTCGCGGCAACTGACACGACGGTATTATTAACAGGGGAAACGGGTACAGGCAAAGAAGTGTTTGCTCATGCTATCCATAATGGCAGTTCGCGTCGTCAAGGTAATTTCATTGCTATTAACTGCTCCGCTTTTACAAAAGAAATTCTTGAAAGTGAAATGTTTGGGCATAAAGCAGGAGCATTTACGGGCGCGACCAAAGATAAAAAAGGTTTATTTGAGGAAGCGCATAAAGGAACATTATTTCTTGATGAAATCGGCGATATGAGCTTAGATTTACAAGCAAAATTGCTGCGTGTATTGGAAACAGGAGAATATTTACGTATCGGCGAAACAAAACCACGAACAGCAGATGTGCGTATTATTGCGGCAACTCATAAATCTATTCCTGATTTAATGACAAAAGGACTATTTAGAGAAGACTTATATTATCGTATTTCAGTCTTCGAGATACCATTGCCGCCATTGCGACAAAGAGCGGAAGACATACCTGCCTTAGCCAATCATCTTGCGCAACGTATAGCACATACCATGAATCGTCCACACGTATCATTTTCGCATGATTATATACCATTACTGCAACATCATGAGTGGAAAGGTAATATCCGCGAATTAAAAAATGTTATTGAACGATCTATTATTTTAACCGATGATATCAATGTCATACCCGAAAGTTTACCGTATGATATTCGTTATGGAAAAAAAATATCTTCCTCTGTATCGCATGAAGAGACAACATTAGCTATGGTAGAAAAGCACCACATTATGAAAATTTTTCATGCTACTCAAAAAAATAAAACGGAAACAGCCAAGCTTTTAGGAATAGGTATTACAACTCTCTATCGAAAATTACAAGAGTATGACATTACCGATTCATAATACGAAGAGTAGCTTATCACCCAAAGTATTCGCTGCGCAATAGCCCTTCATGCGCAAGGAGAGTATCTCCTTTGATGAATAGATGAAGCCCCTACCCTGCCATTTTGAAAAACACCATATCAAAATGATAGACTTTTTTGAGGTATGCACTTTCTGTACAATCACTTCAAAAATTTGATGTATAAAGAGTTACGTTTATTCCCCTGATTTTGGTACATTTATAGTCTCTCAGGGTGGAACAGTATATAAACATATACATATTGTTTCACTTTATGATGATACTATGATATTTCTCTTCATTCTTGCCATTGCATTGTTCCTGTATATGGGGCATGTTTTATTCTATCCCGAAAAATATTAAAGGAATACATGATGGTACAGGAACTTCTTGGCATTGTATGTGTATTTTTTCTTTCGGTTGTATGCTCTATACCATTAGGTAAATACATAAGTAAGGTTTTCCTCTATGAATATACGCGTCTTGATATTGTATTTAATAGATTGGATAGATGGATTATTACACTGAGCGGTATTGATGCAACACGACAAATGACATGGAAAGACCATGTAAAATCACTTCTTTATATTAATGGTGTTTGGTTTTTTCTTTCAATGGCAGTATTAATGAATATGAGTCACTTGCCTCTGAATCCGGACGGCAACCCTTCCATGAGTTTTGACGTAGCGTTTAATACATCCGTGAGTTTTATTACAAATACGAATCTGCAACATTATTCCGGTGAGACGGGCTTATCATATTTGGGACAACTTATTCTCATGCTGTGGCAATTTTTAAGTGCTGCATCGGGGATAACTGTTTGTGCGGTTGTTTTTATGGCGATGAAAGAAACAAAGAGTGAAGCATTCGGTAATTTTTATTCCATTTTCATCAGAAGTTGCACGCGTATTTTATTCCCTTTAGCTATTGTGACAGCCATACTGTTTTTGTTCAATGGCATGCCTATGTCTTTTGAAGGAAAAGACAGCATCACAACATTACAAGGTGAGCAACAATACATCAGTCGTGGACCTGTGGCAGCTTTTACGGCAATAAAACATTTAGGAACCAACGGTGGTGGTTTGTATGGCGTTAATTCGGCGCATCCTCTGGAAAATCCCAATTATTTTACTGCCATTATTCAGATGATTGCCCAAACAATTATTCCGATGGGACTGGTTTTTGCCTTAGGTTATATGCTGAAAAATAAGAAATTCTCTCGCATGATATTTGGCGTAATGACAGCCGGATTTATTATTCTTGTTACACCAACAATAATATCAGAGATGCAAGGCAATCCGAATATCACCGCAATGGGTATTCAGCAGACAATGGGTAATATGGAAGGAAAAGAAATACGCTTTGGTTCAGGTTTATCGGGATATTGGAGTATTATTACAACAGTAATCTCTACGGGCAGTGTGAATGCAATGCATGATAGTTTTATGCCTTTGAGTACCATGAATCAATTATTGGCTATGATGGTCAATGGTTTTTACGGTGGCTGTGGTGTCGGGTTTCTCAACTTTTATATTTTTATCATTTTAGCCGTATTTATCAGCGGATTGATGGTAGGACGAACACCCGAATTTTTAGGCAAAAGAGTTGAAGCGAAAGAAATAAAAATTGCAATGCTTATTGCTTTACTTCACCCTTTTCTGATATTAATAGGTACTGCACTTGCAACGGCATTACCGGACTATACAACTGCATCGCTCAGTAATCCGGGTTTTCATGGCTTTAGTCAAATATTATATGAATTCACCTCATCAAGTGCCAATAATGGCAGTGGGTTGGAGGGCTTAGGCGATAATACGCCATTTTGGAATATTGCCTGTGGTATAGTAATGGTATTGGCTCGTTATCTTCCTATTATTGGTCCAATTGCCATTGCAGGAATATTGGCTAATAAAAAATATATACCGGAAAGTAATGGAACATTAAAAACAGATACCGCAACATTTGGACTGATGATTTTTGCTGTCATTATTATTATTACGGCATTATCATTTTTCCCTGCTCTCACACTTGGTCCTGTGGAAGAATATTTCTCATTAATAAAATAAGTTCAGTATTATGAGTACAAGTAGTTCTCTTTTTCAGAAAGACTTGCTGATCGAAGCATTGAAGCAGTCATTTATAAAACTCGACCCGAGATTGATGTTTCGCAATCCCGTAATGTTTACTGTAGAAATTGGAACAGCAGTAATGCTTTATGTCTGTATATGGGTACTGTTCGGCGAGCAATCACAAGGAAGTTTCATCTATAATACAGCTATTTTTCTTATTCTTTTTTTTACATTACTATTTGCGAATTTTGCAGAAGCACTGGCGGAAGCAAGAGGAAAATCACAAGCCGAAAGTTTACGTAAAACAAGAGAAGAAACACCCGCAAAAAAAAATTTTTCCGTTGGGAAATCACATAATCATCAGATGGAAATAATTCCTTCTTCTCAACTCAGAAAAGGCGATATGTTCTATTGTGAGGCAGGAGATATTATTCCTGCGGATGGTGAAATAATTGAAGGATTAGCTACCATAGACGAAAGTGCCATAACAGGAGAATCCGCGCCTGTTATTCGTGAAGCAGGGGGCGATAAAAGCTCCGTCACAGGCGGCACGAAAGTATTATCAGACACTATAACGGTGAAAGTCACGACAGAACAAGGTGAGAGTTTTTTGGATAAGATGATTGCTTTGGTCGAAGGTGCCTCCAGACAAAAAACACCCAATGAAATTGCGCTGACAATTCTTCTTGCCGGATTTACATTAGTATTTCTTATTGTGACCGTGACATTACAACCTTTTGCTGACTTTGCTCATGCTCCCGTGACAATCGGTGCCTTAATTTCACTTTTTGTATGCTTAATTCCCACCACTATCGGAGGATTACTTTCTGCCATCGGTATTGCCGGTATGGACAGAGCTTTACGTGCAAATGTTATTACTAAAAGTGGAAAAGCCGTTGAGACAGCCGGTGACATTGATGTTCTTTTATTAGATAAAACCGGAACAATAACAATTGGCAATAGAAAAGCCACACATTTTTATCCGGCAGAGGGCATTGACAATGCACATTTTATTCATTCTGTGGTATTGAGTTCATTAGCTGATGAAACACCCGAAGGTAAATCAATTATTGAACTGGCAAAAGTTAATCCGAGAGACTATCGAATAAACAATGCTCAATTTATCAAATTTACGGCAGAAACCCGAAGCAGCGGCATTGATATTGACAATAGACGCATCCGTAAAGGGGCAGTTGATGCCATAAAAATGTTATGCGAAAAAGCAGGTAATCCATTCCCGACAGAAACAGCCAATACGGTTAATCAGATATCAAATAATGGCGGAACTCCTCTTGTGGTATCAGAAAATGAAAAAATACTCGGAGTCATCGAATTACAGGATATTATCAAGCCGGGAATTGGAGAGCGTTTTCAACGATTGCGCAAAATGGGAATTAAAACTGTTATGGTCACAGGCGATAATCCATTAACTGCAAAATTTATTGCCGAAAAAGCCGGTGTTGATGATTTTATTGCCGAAGCCAAACCTGAAGATAAAATGAATTATATCAAAAAGGAACAGGCAAATGGAAGATTAGTAGCCATGATGGGCGACGGTACTAATGATGCGCCTGCATTAGCGCAAGCGGATGTCGGTGTGGCAATGAATAGCGGCACTCAAGCAGCAAAAGAAGCAGGAAATATGGTGGATTTGGATAATGACCCGACGAAATTAATAGAAATAGTTGAAATTGGTAAACAATTATTAATGACAAGAGGAACACTGACGACATTCAGTATTGCCAATGATGTTGCGAAATATTTTGCAATTATCCCTGCTTTATTTATCGTCGCCGTTCCATCCTTACAAGGACTAAATATTATGAAATTACATAGCCCGGAAAGTGCTATACTCTCGGCAATAATATTTAATGCTGTCATTATTCCTTTTCTTATTCCGCTTGCCCTGAAAGGGGTTGCCTATAAACCTATCGGGGCAGAAGCATTATTGCGTAGAAATTTATTGATATATGGCTTAGGCGGAATAATTATTCCCTTTATAGGTATTAAAATCATTGATCTTTTTGTTTCACAATGTATATAACGATTATGAAAACGTATGTACTGCCGGCAATACGCCTAACACTTATCTTTGCTATATTTTTTTGCGCTATCTATACATTCATTGTCATGGCTTCTTCTATGCTTGTACCGGAAAAGTTTTCCTTCGGAAAGATGAATAATGGATATTATTATTCGATAGGTCAGAAATTTTCAAGCGATAAGTATTTTTGGTCACGCCCATCAGCAGTTGAATACAATGCCGCTGCTTCCGGTGGCAGCAATAAGGAACCATCGAATCCGGACTATCTTCATAGTGTACAATTACGCATAGACACATTATTGCACTATAATCCCGATATAGAACTCTCCGATATTCCTTCGGATATTGTAACCGCAAGCGGCAGTGGCTTAGACCCTCATATTTCCGTGCAGGCGGCAATGATACAAGTGCCTCGTATCAGCAAAATTCGAAAAATAAGTCCGGATATACTCAAAAAAACTATTAAAGACTTGACAGAAAAACCAATGTTCGGAATTTTCGGAACAGAAAAAATTCATGTACTAACATTAAATCTTGCATTAGATTCCATTTCACATTTTTAAGTATAGTTTTACTATGAAAAACACATTTACTATGAAAAACAATTGTATCATTATGGCTCTTGTGATATTGTGTTCACAGACAGCCACAATAAACGCTCAACAAACTGGTGAACCTTTTGAAGGAATAGATCAGTCTTGGCATAATGGTAATGACCGAAGAGACTCCTCTGTTTTTAAAGACATGAAATACTTTACTCCAAGTATTATTATGGATATTAATTACAATTTTTCTTTTAATGATCCTATTGATAATACTGTTGTGGGTTCAACTGCATTAGCGCGGCATAATGAATTACAATTATCGGCGCTTCATTTTGGCGGTGATTTTTACTATGAAGGCGCGCGAGCACGTATTATGACACAATTCGGTACTCGTTCAACAGTTGTACCGCGCAATGATTTTAGTGTCTATCGTGGTCAGTATTCTTTAGCAAATGTCTATCGTTATTTGAGCGAGGCGTATGCGGGCTATCATATCAACACGATGCATGGTATTAATGTGGATTTTGGAATGTTCATGTCATATATAGGTCTTAATTCCTATTATCAACCCGAAAATTGGGAATATCAAGCTTCGTTTACCTCTGATAATACACCGTGGTTTTTTGTCGGCACACGTATTCAGATTTTTCCTTCAAAAAACTGGAAAATCGAACCATGGATTATTAATGGTTGGCAAAGCTATGGAAAATTTAATTCAATGCCCGGATTTGGTGGAAACATCACCTATATGTCAGATGATGGTAATTGGAAAATTCTCACAAATAATTATGTAGGTACAGATGCGGCGGGAATAAAAGACCGAGTCCGTTTCCATTCGGATAATAGTGTTTTGTATCGTTATTATAATCAACCGGCTTCTAATGGCATAAGCAGAATGGCATTTTCTATGACCGCAGATATTGGCTCTGAAAGTGGCGGGGGCGTGAATGGTTTTGATAATTCAGATCCTACGAAACCCGCACAATATTTTCTTAGTGCTATGCTTTATAATCGTCTGTGGTTTGCACACAACAAATTGGCATGGACTTTCGGTGGGGGCTGGATGAAAAATCCCGGACGTTATTTAGTCCTCTATCCCACAGGACAAGCCAGTCCATTGCCTAATCCTCAAGACCCTACGAAAACAGAAGGCACATTTCCCTTTAGTGCTAATCCGGGTGATCAGTTCGAGGGATGGGACTGGAGCACCAATATTGACTGGATGCCTAATCAAAGTTTAACGTTCCGATTAGAATATGTAAATAGAAATGCTTCCGTACCGTATTTTGCAGGAAGTGGCGGTGTAACGTCATCCACAGGGTTAATAACGACACCTGTTGATCCAAACGGCGCTTGGAAACCTGATTTAGTGACAAGTGAACAAAAAGTTATTTTTGCTTTATTATTCCGATTATAAAATATTTATGAATCATCATATACCCAATCCTGAATATTTTCTACAACTCATCAAGAAAAAAAGATTAGGTACATGTAAGATCTATTTAGGCATGAGTGCAGGTGTCGGTAAAACATACCGAATGTTACAAGAAGCCCATATACTGCTACGCAATGGCGTGGATGTGAAAATAGGGTATGTTGAAACACATAAACGGTATGATACTGAAAAATTACTTGAAGGGTTACCGATAATACCCCGAAAAAAAATATTTTATAAGGGTAAAGAAATTGAAGAAATGGATCTTGATGCAATTATTGCACAAAGACCTGAAGTAATTATTGTTGATGAATTGGCGCATAGTAATATTGAAGGCAGTAAGCATAAAAAAAGATGGGAAGATGTCCTTGAAATATTATCATACGGTATAAATGTTATTTCTGCGGTGAATATACAACATTTAGAAAGTCTTCATGACAGTATTCATGTCATCACCGGTATTGATGTGACCGAACGTATTCCCGATAGTTTCTTATCTCATGCAGATGAAGTGGTAAATATTGATCTTACGGCTGATGAATTACTTTTCCGTTTACGGGAAGGAAAAATTTATACTCATGAAAAAATAACGACAGCATTACAAAATTTTTTTACGTATGATACTATTCTTCAATTGCGTGAACTTGCTTTGAAAGAAGTTGCTTCGCATGTTGAGAGAAAAGTAGAAATGGAAGTAACAAAAGAGCATGCTTTGCGACCGCAGCGTTTTATGGTATGTATTGAAACTAATGAAAAAACAGCCAAAAGTGTTATTCGGAAAACTGCACGGCTTGCCCATTACTATCAATCGCAATGGTTTGCTCTTTATGTGCAAACAGACAAAGAAAGTCCTGAAAAAATTCCTTTGCACAAACAAAGACATTTATTGCAGAATATGGAGCTGGTCTTGCAATTAGGCGGCGAGGTTATCAAAGTCGCGAGCAATGACAGAGGCACGATGATACTTCAACAGATACAAACACATAGCATCACGACACTCTGTGTAGCGAAGCCTGACCATCGTTTACTGCCTTTACTACACTTCTTCTCATTATTCTATCGTCTGTCGCGTGCAATAAATCGTACGGGCGTTGATATCATTATTCTTTCTCCATGAAAATAAAACATACACTTGTTTTGGGCACCGGTGCTTTATTTGTGCTGATAGTTATCGTCAGTAGTGTGGGTATAGGTGCAATATACTTAGTTAAACAGCATACCGCCGCTATTGTTCAAGCTAATCATGCGAGTATTATCTATATGCATCGTATGCTGAAAAATATTGAAAAAGGCGATGCTCAATCCTTGAAAAAATTTGAGAGCGATTTGCAAAAACAAATGGGCAATATTACCGAAGAAGGAGAAAGTGTCGCAACAAAAAAATTGTGGAATGATTATAAACACTATACAATAAATCCCAAAAAAGGTTATGCTCATATTAAAGATGATATTTATACGATTATCACACTTAATATGCAAGCAATTGAACGTAAAAGTATTGAAGCTCAACAACAAGCAGATACCGCAACATTCTGGATTATGGTTACCTCTTCATGTTGTGTATTATTAGCATTAACCTTAGTTGTCAATATACCTGCTGCCATTACACATCCGATCAAAAAAATAATGTTGGCAATTAGTCAATTTTCTCAAAATAATTACTCCAATAAAATTGTTCACACATCGCATGATGAGTTCCGTCCTATGGTAGATGCCTTTAATACTATGGCGGAGACATTGGAAGAATACACGCATAGTATGCTCTCTGATATGTTGATGGAAAAAAAACGTATAGCATCGCTTATTGATAATTTCTATGATCCGATTATTGGTTTTGACCATAGTATGAACGGTATATTTGTCAATAAAGAATTTCTGAAAATTGCAGGACTTACCGTTGATGACATTGTAGGAGTAAGTGCATATACCACAGCAGAGAGAAATAATTTGCTATCAACATTACTACAAGATATTGCTCAATCATCTTCAGAAAACAATCAATCTATCAATCGGACACTTACCATAAGTTATGATAAAAAGGAATTATATTTTGAAAAAGAAATTATTCCTCTCTCCTTAATTCCTTCGGGAGAGTCAAGCCCTGTTCATGGCGGTTATGTTTGTATTTTACGCAATATCACTGCATACAGAGAACTTGACATTGCCAAAACACATCTTATTGCCACATTATCGCATGAATTTAAAACACCGATAGCTTCAATTCGGATGAGTTTACAATTATTGCACAATGAAAAAACGGGTACTATATCACCTGAGCAAAGAGAATTATTGGAAAGTATTGATGAAGATACGCGGCGTTTGCTTACTCTTGTCGGTGAAGTCTTAACTATGGCGCAAGTAGAAAGCGGCAATATACATTTGTCCTTATATCCTTCTTCTGTCCAAGATATTATTGATTATGCTTTAACAGCAATCATGGCACAAGCACGACAAAAGAATATAGAATGTGTTGTGAAGTACCCCGCGCTATTATTACCCCAAGTAATGGTGGACAGCGAAAAGACTGCATGGGTTCTGGTCAATTTATTGTCTAATGCTCTACGATATTCTCATGAAGGGTCAACGGTAACTATTGACGTGCAATACAACAATCATAATATTTCGATTGCCGTGACGGATAAAGGTCGTGGTATCGCTCAGGAATATGTACCCAAACTGTTTGATCGCTACTTCCGAGTACCCGGCACTTCTCGTGAAGGAAATGGCTTGGGCTTAAGTATAAGTAAGGAGTTTATTGAGGCTCAAGGCGGCACCATGACAGTGCAAAGTGAAATCGGCGTGGGTACAACATTTACCGTCTATCTCTGTGTGGCATAGTGCTTATTGGTATCTTCATATATGATAGACTGATATAGCTGCAAGAGCTAATATAACAACCCAAGATGTGATACAGAAGACAGAAATGTCCGTGATGCCATAGTCGCGTACCTGTGAAAAAAAGACTATTTTTGCCGTGGATATCTTGTTTTTCTATCATATCACTCATGATCATTATTCGCTATATCATCCTTATACTCTACGGTATTGTTCTGCTAAGACCGATACTTCCCGTCGTGGACTATATGCTCCGCTATGAGTATTATGCCGAAGAGTTGTGTGTGATGAAAGATATACCGGACAATGAATGCTGTGGCAAATGCCAAGTGACAGATGCGATTGCGCAGCAAAGCGATGATACCTCTTCGGATTCCTCTACACCGTCTTCATCCGCTCGCCTCTACAGTGAGGAAATGTTCCATGACATAATAATACTTTTCAACAGAGAAGGTGTTCGATCTACAGAGAGTCTGCCATTACAAACCTTCATCAACCATAGCGGCAGATTATTACGAGGATATAGCCGCTTACCTTTTGCCCCTCCCGATAGAGTACTGTAAATTTTACAACCGTCCATCATAATTATTATACATATTACGCACAATGACACTATTGATACATTGAGATGTAAAACCCTTATTTATAAAACGGTTTAAAGCTTTGTTGGTAAACCAGTTTCACAATCAAAATCCTCAAAATGTTTTAGATATTGGTTGTGGAATTGCTACCTTGACTATTTTGATGCAAAAGCATTACCCCCAAGCCCAAATGACAGGATTTGATGGAGATGAAAGTATTTTGGCTATTGCACAAAAGAAAATGAAGCAAGAAAATTTTGCTTTTGAATTTGTGAAAGCAATGTCTTATAGTATGCCTTTTGCAGAAAACACGTTTGATGTGGCTATATCAAGCATTATGCTTCATCATTTATCAGACAGCGACAAGATTAAAACTTTGACAGAGGCTCACAGAGTATTGAAACCGAATGGAGAAATCAATATTGCAGATTGGGGCAAGGCTTCTAATTTTATGATACGTACTTTGTTTCATATTATCCAACTCTTAGATGGGTATGATACAACAACCTCAAATGTGCAAGGGAGAATACCTGAATTTATGCAAAAAGCAGGTTTTCGAGATGTAAAAGAAGTTTCAAAAATAGACACTGTATTAGGTACTGTTTCACTTTATCAAGGATTAAAATAAATGAAAAAAATCATTTTTCTATTAGCTTTTGTAAGCCTACGTTGTGGCTTGTATGCCAAAAAAAGCAGAAAGCACAGGCGAATATTGTGCGGTTGATACTATAAGTCCTGCACGTGAGTTGTCCAACCAAAAAATTACTATCAAATACCATTCGCCATGTGTAAAAGGCAGGTTAGTTTGGGGTGGTTTGATAGCCTACAACCAAGTGTGGGTTACGGGTGCACATTATGCAACCAATATTACATTTTTGGAAGATGTAATAGTGAATGGAAAAACTATCAAGGCAGGCAAGTATACTTTTTTCACCATTCCAAATAAGAAAAATTGGACACTGATTATCAACAAAAATTGGGAACAGCATTTGGCTGATCAATATGATGAGAAAGATGATGTATTGAGGCTTGTTGTAAAACCCGAAAGGTTGAAAACAGAAGTTTCTCGCCTTGCCTACTACCTAAAACCTGTCAATGACAAGCAAACCGAAGTATCAATGGCTTGGGAAAAAATCAAAGTGCGTTTTGTAGTAGAAAGAGTCAAGCAAAATTTTGCACAAACTACTCAAAATTATGTAACATAAAATGCAGGTATCTCTCCGAAGTTTGCAGTGTCAATTAGACAAAATTTGTTTAACCTTTAAAACTCAATTTCAAAATGAAAAATCTTCAAGATTGTATCGCCGCTTGTTTAGCGTGTGTAACCGAATGTGAAAAATGCACAGTTTCTTGTATCAATGAAGGCAATAAAATTTGTGCTTTGTTGTGTCGTGATTGTGCAGACATCTGCGACTTGTGTGCTAAACTTTGTGCAAGAGGTTCACAATTTGCAGACGAACTTTGCAAACTTTGTGTAGCCTGTTGTGAGGCTTGTGCAACCGAATGTGAAAAACACGCCCACCACCACGCCCATTGCAAGGCTTGTGCAGAGGCTTGTCGCAAATGTGCTGAGGCTTGCAAAATGTAATTACCTTGCCTACAAAATTGGGGTAAAACCTTGATTTTGTGGGCTTTTGTTTTTAACCTTATCATTTGTAAAAATAAAATCAAAATGAAAAATATCATTTCGTTTGCATTATTGGTAATGTTGTTAAGCGGTTGCAATAAAGACCACTTAACAACACCAAAATTAGACATTACTCACCCTGCGGGATATGTGGTAAATGGCGAAACTAATTCTTTATCTGTGATTGACTTGACAGATAATACCATTGTCCACGAAATCAAATTGGGTGAAGCCGACCATTCAGGAGGGCATTCAAGTAGTTTTACGTTTCCACACCACATTAGCATTAATAAAGCAAAAACAAAGTTAGCAATTGGTGTTCCTAATATGGATTTATCGGCAGGACACGGCGTAGGGCATTCGGGAACAGAAAAAGGAAATATCGTAGTGGTTGATGTCCGCACAGGCGAAATAGTAAAAGTTTTGGATTTACCTAAACCTAATCATAATGCTATTTTTTCGCCTGATGACAGTGAAATTTGGACTTCGCAAATGGAAATGGCAGGAAAGGTATTGGTATATGATGCCAATACTTACGCCTTGAAAAATACCATTTCGGTAGGAATGATGCCCGCAGAAGTTACTTTTTCTTATGATGGCAAAACTGCTTTTGTATGCAACGGAGATGACAATACTGTTTCTGCTATCGATGTAGCCACAAAAACAGTTACGAAAACTATTGCAGTAGGGGCAAATCCTGTTGGGGCTTGGACAGGTGCTGACAATCGCAATTATGTAGATAACGAAGACGGAAAATCTGTAAGCATCATTGACCAAAATCTTAACGTAGTGAGTACCATAGATTTGGGTTTTACACCTGATTATGTGGCTTACATTCCTATTAATCAAGAAGTTTGGGTAACAAGTGGCACAGAAAATAAAATTTTTGTCTATCAACTGCAAAGTGGCACATATACCAAAACCAACGAAATTGGTATGAATGCAGGTACTCACGCCATAGCATTTAGCCAAGACTACAAAACTGCTTACATTACCAACCAAAAATCTGCTTCTGTTACTGTTTTCAATGTAGCAACCAAAAACAAAATCAAGGATTTAGTCGTAGGGCAAAAACCTAACGGTATTGTACTGAAATTCTAATTTGTTCATTTTTAATCATTTTTCAAATATGAAATCTTTTGTTATAATTTTTTTAATTTTATTTTCTTTTGTTCAGATTTCTTGCGGACAACACAATCACAATGAACACAAAGAAAAAAATACTTCTCAAAAAGAGGTAGCAAGAAGTACAGACTTAGGCAAAGTCGATTCAGATATTAAGCAACAATTAAATAATTTGTTGTTGAACTACTTTGAAATCAAAAATGCCTTAGTTGCCACAGACGGCAAACTTGCCAACACCAAATCAGGAGAGTTTGTAAAATTGTTGGAGAAGGTAGAACTCAACAAAATGACTACCGAACAGCAAACTTTTTATAAACCACTCGCAGAGAAACTCAAATTTGACGCTGAACACATCAACGAAACCCAAGACGTAGGGCATCAAAGAGACCATTTTGAGAGTTTTTCTAACAATTTGTTGGCTGTTGTCAAAAACTTTAAGGCAAACAAAGCAACTGTTTATCAACAATTTTGCCCAATGGCTTTTGATGATAAAGGGGCTTTTTGGCTTTCGGATAGTGCAGAAATTCGCAACCCTTATTTTGGCAACAAAATGCTAAAATGTGGAAAAGTTACAGAAAAATTGTAGTCTGCGGAAAATAAAAACGGCAGGCAACATTTCATTGCTAAAAGCGGGGCAGAAATGCTAATTTAAACATTTATGCTTTCTATAAACAGAAGTGCTTTATTCAACTTTTGTGCTTTTAAGCCCCCGCCGCCTTCGCCAATGCTTTTCCGATGCCTGTTAAGAAAGAACTATGAAAAAAACACTCTATATCAAGAATATGGTTTGCCCTCGTTGTAAAAACGTGGTAAATGCTGTTATGCAAAAATTTGATTTGCAAGTAACAGACATTCAATTAGGCGAAGTGGAAGTATTGGCAAATGAAAATATTAACTTAATTGAACTTAACGAATTACTTAAAAATGAAGGTTTTGAACTGATTTTTGACAGAGAAAAGCAAGTTGTAGAAAAAATTAAAGCCTATCTGCTCGAATATTTGGAAAAAATAGAGTTTCTAAATGTTAAACTTTCTGATTATTTGGCAACTAAAACAGACTTAAACTATACATATTTGAGCAAAATTTTCTCAACTATTGAAAATACTACCATAGAAAAATATTTTATTTTGCTCAAAATAGAAAAAGTAAAGGAACTTTTAAGTTACCAAGAACTTTCATTGAGTGAAATTTCCTATCAATTAGCATACAGCAGTGTGCAAGCCCTTTCTAACCAATTCAAAAAAATAACAGGCATTACAGTTTCTGAATTTAAGGAACAAGCAAACAAAAACCGCAAGTCCTTAGACGATTTGCACTAACTAAAATCTTACACAATTTACCAAAAATTTTGTAACACAAAGGCTTAAAAGCCTCTCTATCTTTGCAGTATCAAATTAGGTTTTACACTTAAAATATTGCAAAAATGGAAACACTTGTATTCAAAACCAATATAAATTGTGGGAGTTGCGTAGCCAAAGTTACGCCTTTTTTGAATGAAAATCCCGCCATTCAGACTTGGGTAGTAGATACCCAAAACCCCGACAAAATCCTTACAATATCAGGACAATTTACTGAAAATCAAATAATTGAACTAATAACAAAAGCGGGTTTTCAGGTAAAAGAAACCATGCAAAGTAACCCTAAAACTAATTTTTGGGCTGATGCTACTGTTTGGAGAAGGGCAAGTTTTAACACACTAAATTGCTTAATAGGCTGTTCTATTGGTGATTTTGGTATGATTATCTACTTACAAGCCTATCATCACCATTGCCCTATGTGGCTTACAATGACTTTAGGCATTGTTGCGGGTTTGTTCACTTCTATTTTGCTGGAAACCGCCATTTTGCACTACAAAGAAAAATTGACTTGGAAACAGTCTTTGCAAATGGCTTTGGGAATGTCTTTGATTTCTATGATTGCGATGGAAATAGCAATGAATATCACCGACTTTATGCTTACAGGCGGAAAGGCTGATTTTCATTCACATACCTATTGGCTTGCCTTTGGTTTTGCCCTTATTGCAGGTTTTTTCGCACCACTTCCCTACAATTATTTTAAACTCAAAAAGTATAACAAAGCCTGTCATTAATGGAAAATTCTCTGAAAAATAACATTTTACAACGTGCTTTGTTGGCATCTTTGGCTTGCGTAGTCGTTTGTTTAACTTGCGAAATCGTCATTTTGGGATTGTTGGAACATCATAGTTCTTCGTCGGGAATGTCTGCTATGTATTTGGCAATGGGTTTAGCAACTTTGCTATCAAGCCTTCTGCAAACAGTCTATATGACTATAAAACACAATGCCAATTTTTTGAAAGTTTTGGGAGCAATGTTTTTAATGGTATTGGTTTCTATGATTGGAATGGGCTTGGCAGAAGTGTTTTTACATTCAGGTATGCACACAGACGCACACGAAGGAATGAAAGGAATGGAAAATATGCACCACGACAATCACACCCACGAAATCACCAAAATGTATATGCACCACGCTATGACTACACCTTTTACTCTTGGGCTAATGGTTTTGGGTGGTTTGCTTACGCTAATTCCTTACAATTATTTCAAACTCAAAAAGTATGGGAAATTACACTGAAAATTTTGCACAAACTACTCAAAATTATGTAACATAAAATGCAGGTATCTCTCCGAAGTTTGCAGTGTCAATTAGACAAAATTTGTTTAACCTTTAAAACTCAATTTCAAAATGAAAAATCTTCAAGATTGTATCGCCGCTTGTTTAGCGTGTGTAACCGAATGTGAAAAATGCACAGTTTCTTGTATCAATGAAGGCAATAAAATTTGTGCTTTGTTGTGTCGTGATTGTGCAGACATCTGCGACTTGTGTGCTAAACTTTGTGCAAGAGGTTCACAATTTGCAGACGAACTTTGCAAACTTTGTGTAGCCTGTTGTGAGGCTTGTGCAACCGAATGTGAAAAACACGCCCACCACCACGCCCATTGCAAGGCTTGTGCAGAGGCTTGTCGCAAATGTGCTGAGGCTTGCAAAATGTAATTACCTTGCCTACAAAATTGGGGTAAAACCTTGATTTTGTGGGCTTTTGTTTTTAACCTTATCATTTGTAAAAATAAAATCAAAATGAAAAATATCATTTCGTTTGCATTATTGGTAATGTTGAACTTGTTTAAAGCTTGGTCATAAGAATAATAGCGCATACAATATGCAAAAAGGAAGATGATTTACTGATTTTTTTTCATGCCTTATGGCAAGTGTTCTAAAACTATCTATCCATGCAAATAATCGTTCATTGACATAACGTAATTGATAATGTTTATCATCGAAAAAGCGTTTTGTCCCGCGCTTAGATGCGCGACGGTTTCGTTTGTTTTCCATAATGTTAGGAATGAGATTCATACGAAATATCTTTTTACGTAACTTAATACAATCAAATCCTTTATCAGCATTGATAAATGTTCCTTTCGCAATCATAATACCACCTTTCTTTAATGATCGTATCATTGTTGTAATGTGATAATCAACTTGATAGAGGTCATTATGATTTCCCGCAATAGGATCCGAGCAAGCAAGAGGTAATCCGTTCTCTTGACAAAGGACAAGCATATTTGTAGTCATAGCTTTTTTACGTCCTTGATAGCCTGTTTTATCGCCCTTTCTTTTGCAAGGTGTATGAGTTCCGTCAACATAAAGTGCTTTAATTGTTGCTTTGCTGCAAAATAGTGAACGTACTTTTTCCATCAGTAATTCAAGAATGCCATTTTTTTGCCAAAGAGTAAAATAATAATAGACGAGTTGCCATGAAAATGGACGCTTAACTACATCATTATCAATGAATAAGCAACGCCACTGACACCCTGTTTTAAGTTTGTGGATGATGCAAACTATAATTGAGTAAAGAGAATATTTGGAGCGAAAAGTGAGTTTTTTGTCTTTAAGAATCTCTTCACAGATTGCTACTAACTTGTTTTTTTGTATTTTTGTCAAGTTCATATCGGGGAGTTGTTTTGTAAGTGTAAGTTGTTGTTGTTTTTGCAAATATACAAACATTCAACTTCCCGACTTTTGTTTAGACAAGTTCTATATATACTTTTTTCGTACTTTATTAAATGCTACTATAATGAAACAACTTTTTCTTTCCTATACTCTTCGTGCACTAATTGTTGCAACCGTTTTTTCATTTTTCTCCTCATGCAGCGATGACCACACAACCGCGCCCGACGCCACAAAAACGGGTTCCATTATCTTAGAATTTGACAATGTAGCAGGCGATGATGAGTTTACTTTCAACAAGGAATATACCAATGCAGCAGGAGAAAAATTCACAACTACAATCTTAAAATATTATATCAGCAATATTTCATTAGTAACAACATCAGGCACTGTCTATACCGTGCCGCAAGATATTAGTTATTTTCTCGTGGATGAAAGTGTGCCGACTTCAACAAAAGTAAAACTATCCAATATTCCCGAAGGAGATTACAAAGAAGTACGCTACACTGTTGGGGTTGACAGCGTGCGATCCACGATGCCCATAGAAAAACGTCAGGGTGCACTTGATATGAGTGGACAGGGTAAGGATATGTACTGGGAATGGAATTCCGGTTATATTTTCTTTAAAATGGAAGGTTCATCGCCTGCAATAAATGAAGTGGAAAATAATTTCCGATTCCATATAGGTGGCTTTGGCGGCTATAGTGCGCAAACAATTAATAATATAAAAACAGTAACATTATCCATGGGCACTACGCCTGCAACCGTGCGGAGTGATATTGCACCGGAAGTGCATATCCTTGCCGATATTCTTAGAGTATTCAGCGGTAACAGAACTATAGAATTAGCAAAAAATCCTTCATATATGTTTTCCCGCAGTTCTGTGGATATAGCCAATAACTATATGAATATGTTCAGTTTTGATCATGTTCATAATGATGCAGCGCATTCCCACTAATCCCTAAGAAAAATGTAATCGAAGGTATAATTATTGATCATACGAGGTTGCTTTATGAAATTTATACGTCCATTCCGATGCATGACAGCACAGAAAATACTGCGTCTTTCATTCATCATAATTATACCATTCGCTTTACTGTCTTGTGGCGAAACAGATACAGCAATAAACCAAGAGCCGGAGAAAATAGAATTCATTATTCCGTCCAATTTTCCGGCTCCTGTGTATAATATTTCGCGTAATCCTATTACGACTGACGGTTTTATTTTGGGACGTACCTTGTTTTATGATGGTATTCTTTCCCGTGACGGAACCATTTCATGTGGCACATGTCATCAACAATCTGCGGCTTTTGCCCATGCTGCCCATGATTTAAGTCATGGCATTGACGATCAGTTAACATTGCGCAATACACCGGCATTGCATAATCTTGCATGGCAAAAAGAATTCTTTTGGGATGGTGGTGTCGGCGATCTTGATTTGTTTGCCATCAATCCCATTCAAGCACATAATGAAATGGATGAAACATTACCGAATGTTCTCAATAAATTACGTCAATCAGCAAAATATCCGCCCCTCTTTAAAAAAGCTTTCGGTAGCGATTCCATTACTCTTGAACGCTTTTTGAAAGCACTCTCACAATTTCAACTTATGTGTATTTCTTCAAACTCCAAATTTGATAAATATCAACGAGGAGAAGCATCATTGACAGCAGAAGAGATGCAAGGAAAAACTCTTTTCGACAATAAATGTACCTCATGTCATAAGGGTACATTTTTTACTGATTTATCGTATCGTAATAATGGGTTGACAATACGAAATAAAGCCGACAGCGGCAGAGCAAAAATTACCTTAAATTCTGACCATTTGTATCAATTTAAAGTTCCAAGTTTGCGTAATATTACAGAAACCGCACCATATATGCATGACGGACGATTTTCTTCCTTAGAGAAAGTCCTTGACCATTATGATAAAGGTGTAAAAGACAGCCCGACACTTGACCCTTTATTACGTCAAGGCACAATATTGGGCATACCGCTTACCGCTGAAGAAAAACGGTTGATTATTGTATTTTTGGCAACCTTAAAAGACGATACATTTTTGCGTAATCGTTTATTATCTCAACAATGAAATTATTTATTGTATTTTCGTTAATTTTTATATTTTCTTATAATTCTTCTTTAATCGGTTGTGAAGTCTGCGGATGTGGTGCAGGGGCTACCTATTTTGGATTACAACCAAATTTAGCACGCAATTTTGTCGGCATCCGTTGGAGAACAATGGATTTTGATTCCCATCTTGGAATGGGCGAACGTTTTCGTACCCAAGAAATATTCCACACAGCAGAATTACTCGCACGTTGGTATCCTCTTGATAGATTGCAAGCATTGATTAGTGTTCCTTACTCGGCAAATACACAATACACAAAAACAGGAAATATCAATCTGAATGGCATTGGTGATATTGCCTTAGTTGCCAATTATAATATTGTCGAAAGAGATAATACCTGCGCACCCGACGAAGTATCTCATGCTTTTACTATGGGAGGCGGCTTGACTTTACCCACAGGACGACATGAATTACCGGAAACCGATAATAATGATGAAGTAAATAATCCCAATTTTCAAATAGGTACTGGAAGTGTAAGTTTTCTTGCATTAGCGCAATATATAGTACGTTTAGGGAATTATGGGATAAGCGTTGATGCGCAAGGAAAAATTCATACCGTTAATGCAGATAATTATCGTTTTGGTAATCGTGTGTCAAGCACGCTCAATATGTTCGTGATTATTGATAATGATGATTGGAAAATAATGCCGTCCTTGGGAGTCTATGGCGAATATTCGGGATATAATGACAATAATGGATTGCCTATTACTGTAACCGGAGGCTATCTGACAAATGGTATTATAGGAACGGATATTTTTTTGAATAGTTTTATGGTCGGATTACATTATCAAATACCTATTGTGCAAAAATTAGGCAATAATTATTTGCAATCCAATCAGAGATTTATGACCACATTCGCGTTTATGTTTTAAGTGAAATTACTTTGTGAAGATATAAGCACTAATCCGATTTGACGGTTAAGGTAGAAATTTTATATCAAAGATATTTTTACAATCCTGCCAATGGATTATGGGCATCGCTCGCAAATGGCAGAGTAATTTTGAATGTTGTGCCGCGTATTGCTTGTCCCGACACCACTTCTATGCTGCCTTTATGCTGTTGAATAATTGATTTGGAAATAGATAAGCCCAAACCTGTTCCTTTACCGCGCTGTTTAGTGGAAAAAAACGGCTCGAAAATATGCTCTAAGTTCTCATCAGAGATGCCTGTTCCCGTATCGGCTACGGTAATAATTACTTTACGTTTTTCATATTTAAAAACACCGATGGTAATAGTGCCGCCGTCGGGCATGGCATCGCGGGCATTGAGGAGTAAATTAAGAAATACTTGCTCTAAATGAGTTTTTGACCCTACAATATTCATGGATTGTTCTTCATATTCTTTGACAATATGGACAGCATCGCGATTAAGTTGTGAACCGACAAAAGAAATAACCCCGTCAATAACAGCACAAATATCCGTAGGAACGGCAATAAATTCCGTAGGAGAACTGCGCGCAAAATCCAATAAACGTCGCGTAATTTCACTGATGCGGAACACTTGATTTTTGATGACTTCCATACGTCTGTCGGGATCACCCACACCTGATTCCAATAATTGCAAATGAGCAAGTAATATTTGCAATGGATTATTTATTTCATGGGCTACGGTTCCCGCAAGTTCGCCAATGGAAGCTAATTTTGAAGATTGCAACATTTGCCGATTGAGAATATTGAGCCTTTTGTTCATGCGCACAATTTCAGCCGCACTGCGAATATTATCCAATGTAATAGCAGCAGTTTCAGCCAAAGCCATGAGCCGTTGACGTTCCGCAGCATCGCAATCGTCATCATGACGATGGGTAAAACCGGCAAAAACACCGGCAGGCGCACCGCGCAACATCAATGGTATAATCATAATTGCGCTTTCACTTTCATCCATACCATGCAAATTAGGAACAATGCGTAATTCCTGCTGACCTATAACCCAATCAAGAATACCTTGTTCATCAAAATTGCGTACCGCTATAATCAAATGTTCTTCGCCGGGCATGGTGGAAAGAGGCGTAATACCGCCATGTTCAAAAAAGAATACATTTACTAATGATAAGCCGTACCTCTCGCGACAATGGACACTTAATGTCGCTATGACATCATCGGGACCGGTTAAAGCAAGCAATACAGCCGAAATATCTTCCGGCAATCCTTCCCCACTGACGGTTTCTTTTACTGCCTCAACCGGCTTGCGTTGTTGACGCAAATGTTCAACCTCTCTTTGCAAGACCTGATATGCCATTTCTAAAGTACGTATATACTCTTCTTGGGACTGGGCAAATTGCTCCGCAGTCGGCAGCATTGTGGTGTTTTGTTGTGTGTCGTTTACTTCCATACCAACTAATGAAGTTAATTACTATGCCAAACTACTGCTAAAGAATATTATCAGAATTGCTGTGTGTATATTGTTACCGCATGAGTGTCGGCACATTCTTCCAATAATTGTTCCATTGTTTTTCCGAGAATGGGATGGCGCATGGAAGCAGCAATGTCCGTAATGGGTTGCAATACAAAACGTCTTTGAGTCATGCGAGGATGCGGGATACATAAATGCTCAGTGGATAGAATCGTATTGCCAAAAAGAATAATGTCAATATCAAGCTCACGTTCATGCCAACGGGGGCGCGATTGTCTGCCAAAATGATGCTCTATAGCACGTAATGAAAATGCTAAATCATTAGGGTCAAGAACACAGACACCACGCACGGCACAATTGAGAAAAGACGGCTGTTCAGTGTAACCCACCGGTTCGGTTTCATACAATGGAGAAACGACAATATGGGTGAGTATCGCCGTTTCTTGCATCATTGATATTGCTGCGCGAAGAGTTGCAGCCCGATTACCGAGATTTGCACCTAAGGATAAAACCACCTCAGCCACACTTATCCCTCGCGGCTGATAGTTTGCTCTGCTTCCACATAACCAATAACTTGTCCTATTGGAATATGGAGTTTGCGTACACGCACCGTAGCCTTCACCACCAAAGGAAATCGCTCCATTATTGCTGTTAATATGTCATAGCACAATGTTTCGATAAGATTATAAGGCTCTTCAGCATTAAATATTTCATCCACAGCATACATAGCTTCTTCATAATTTACCGAATCGGAGACATCGTCGCTGATAACGGCACTTCGCGCATTATAATATAATTCAAGATCAATTTGATATTTACCACCAAGCGTGCGCTCTTCATTTTTTACGCCATGATAACCATAAAATTCAGCATTTTTAACCGTTAATTTCATCGGTTGCAAATTTTTCACCATCTGAGATAGCTCCTTATTAATTATTGAAGTATTGATTGAACGGCATTATATGCTTTTGCCAAATCTTCTGCCGTTCCTTTTCCTGATAAATGTGCGCGAACAATACCTTGTTTATCAATAGCAATAAATGTGGGCACATTCTTTTGAATATCATAATATTCGACTGTTTCGCCATCCCAATCCATTAAGATAGGTGTGGTATAAGTATCTTTGAATTTACCGCGAATAAATCCTTTGAGAAAAAAAGGCACAGAACTTACATCTGCCATTGCTACTAAGTTAATTGTATTACCATAGCGTGCAAATAATGGTTTTGACCAATTATCGGTAAACTTACTTCCTTCACGATCACCTAATAATAATACAGTTGGTTTGCCGCTGAATTTTTCCCATGAATGTTCTTTGGAAAATTGATCTTCCATCACAAAATCTTTAGCTTTTTTTCCTATGAGAGTATTGTAGTAAAAACTCATTGATGTGCTTACGCTTACAATACACCCAATAAGCAACATGATTGCTAAATGTCTTACCTTTTGCATGTTTTTTTTTGTTTCCATTACCAAATTACTGTATATCATAAAAAATTAGCGAGATAATTTTTCTTTTTCGTTTTTCATTTTTTCATAATCATTTAAAAAACTTTGCAAGCCTGAATCTGTTAAAGGATGTTTAATCATTTGCAGCAATACTTTATACGGTACTGTAGCAATATGAGCGCCTGCTTTGGCACATTGCAATACATGAATCGGGTGGCGGATGGAAGCGGCTATAATTTGTGATTCTAAGCCATGAACATCCCAGATTTCGCATGTATCTTCGATTGCTTGTAAGCCATCGGTGGCAACATCATCCAAACGTCCCAAGAATAAACTCACATAGGTTGCTCCCGCATTATTGGCAGCAAGGGCTTGAGCTGCGGAAAATATCAAGGTCACATTCGTCGGCACTTCTTGGCGAGATAATGATTTCACAGCCGCCAAACCTGCCGGTATCATCGGTATTTTGATGGTTGCATCAGGAAACCATGACAATATCTCATCTGCCTCACGTAACATACCGTCTGTATCGGTGGAAACCACTTCAACAGATAAATGTCCGCCTACGGTTTTATGAATATCCAAAATCAAAGAACGTATGTCCAAAGACGGGTCTTCTTTGGCAAGAAGCGAAGGATTAGTGGTGACACCACTGATTATACCGAGTGATGCGGCATGGCGTATGTCGGCGATATTTGCCGAATCTACATAGAGTTGCATAATAAATAGTTCCTTTGTTTTGTTAAAAATCACCACGTTGATGCATGCAAAATTACGATACACGACATCAGTAGCGAGCCATTATATGATTTACATAGTTTTTTCTCTTCTTGTAACGTTCACCGTACACAGGTTATTTTTGCAAAAATTTGTTTCAACATTAATGAACGGATACTAACGATGAACTCACAAACAGTTGACCATTTGCTCTCTTTACCCCATGATGAATTACAGCATCACAATATAGAAGAAATGATGCGTGAGTTTATAGCCAAGCTCAATAGCGGTGATATACGTGCTGCGGAATGTGACAGCGATGGCGAATGGAAAGTTAATACATGGGTAAAACAAGGTATTTTACTCTGTTTTAAATTGGGAATGATGCAAGATTATTCTATGGGAGGAATGCCTTTTTTCGATAAACACACTTTACCATTGCGCCCGGTGACGCTCGAAGACGGCATTAGAATAGTACCCGGGGGATCGGCTATACGAACCGGATCATATATTGCATCCGGTGTAATATGTATGCCACCTATGTATATAAATATCGGAGCTTATGTGGATAGTGGTACTATGGTGGATTCTCATGCTTTGGTAGGTACATGTGCTCAAATTGGCAAAAGAGTGCATATCAGCGCAGCAGCGCAAATTGGCGGTGTCTTAGAACCTGCCGGCGCACGTCCCGTGATTGTCGAAGATGATGTGATGATTGGCGGAAATTGTGGTGTATATGAGGGTGTGATGATTCGTCGCAGAGCAGTATTAGGTTCGGGTGTGATTCTTAATGCTTCGACAGTGGTCTATGATCTTGTCAATGAATGTACATTGCGTGCCACTGCCGATGCTCCGCTTGAAATACCCGAAGGTGCGGTCGTTGTGCCGGGTTCAAGAGCAGTGCAATCACCATTTGGTAAAGAGCATGGATTGGCTGTGGCAACACCCATTATTGTCAAATATCGTGATGAAAAAACAGATGCCCGCACGGCTTTGGAAAGTGCATTGCGTTAAAAACTTAGGGGAGGGAAAAAATACTTATTTAAGCAACAAGCAAATTTTGTTTATGCAAATGTAGCTGATTTTTTAAATGTTGCTTTTTTCGGAATTACAGTCAAAGAATGGAAGAAAACCAATCTTGACCAAGGAGGAAATATCAGAGAATATGCAACATTGGGGCAATTAGTTGTATTAAGTAATATGGAAGGAATTAATGCTTTACTTATTCAAAAAGGATTATCCCAAAGTGAACAAGCTCATTCAACTCAACAAAGTCGTTATTACTCAAATGAAATCATTCATTGAAAGTAAAGCGATTAAGAAACTAAAATAAAGCGGACGTAATTGCAGACAACTACTAACAGATCTAACTCTTGCACAACACATCGGTGATTTTTTATAAAATGAGTGATAATGGGATAGATAAAGCTTGGGGCGGATTCTACAGCAATGAACTTGTAAATCACTGTGTTTACTCCGGTATAGAGAAATTTCCTTTACTCATATTTGGATGGATAAGCAAAGTTTTGTAGTTTTGAGGAAACAAATGACGTTTTGCGGTAATATGAGAGGCGCATCTATAGAATTGCAGAAGTACTTCATTGACAAACTGCGTTTGCATTCAGTAACTACGCAAATCTGGCTCTCGTTAGCGGTAATACTATGACGAGACATAACAAGGCAAAAATGAATTAGAATGACGGACTTGATAAAAAAAATTAAACTTGAAAAGTGGCATTTTTATTTGCTTGGATTTATTCTCATAAACTTTGGGATAGGAATAATTACAGGGTATAGACTAAATCAAAACTTAACGTTTATACTAAAAGTTATTTTATAC
>ERZ761602.454-NODE-454-length-89687-cov-16.495035_pt1 | contig 89687 bp, 62 predicted proteins | sample MGYA00512165_ERZ761602 | MGnify/ENA primary metagenome ERZ761602 (study PRJEB28899, sample SAMN02445085) | bioreactor sludge metagenome | biome: EBPR sludge; isolation source: Thorneside wastewater treatment plant | place: Australia: Brisbane, Thorneside...
CCGACACCAAGGCTGCCGGTTCGATCTGTAACCAACGTCCCCGTTCGTTCAGAGAAGGAGGGTGCCGCCGGGGGGCAGGCAGGCAGGCAGGCTGGCGACGTCGGGACCGCTGGTGGTGACGCGACTGTGCAAGGAAGCCAACATGTCGCTGTGTTCACGGGCGTCGCCGACGAGAAGCGGCGCGCGGCCTGGCGCGCGGGTGCGCCTGGTTCATCCCGGGCTCAGGCGCCCGTTGCGCGGGCGTCGCTGCTCATTGCTCGAATTTCATGGAGCCTTGCGCACCCCCGTGGGCAGCCTCGACGTGGGCCTGGGCTTGGGCCTGGGCTTGGGCTTGGGCCTGGGCTTGGGCTTGGGTTTCGGTTTCGGTTTCGGCCGCGGTTTCGGTTTCGGCCCCGGCCGTTAGCGGCAACCCAGCGTCGGCAGCTGCACCGTCTCCTCGATACACCTGGCGATGAGCTTCCGCGCCTCCACGTGGGCGCGCAGCATCGAGTCCTCGGACGACTTCGGGTCCTCGATCACCCCGAGCAGGAGGCCCAGCGCCTCGGGCTTGGCCTGCTTCAGCTCGCATCGCTCCGCGAGCGCCGCGTCGTCCGGGCGCGCCGCCGCGCACGCGCAGAGCCTGGCCACGTAGGCGTTGCACGCCTCCTCGCCGCGCTTCTTCTCCGCGGGCGTCATGAGGTCCTTGCGCTCGCCCGTCACCTTGCCGCCGCCGTCGCCCTTCTGCTTGGTATCGCACCCGGCCGCGAGCGTCGCTGCCAGGAGCAGCGCGCACGCCGCCGCCCGCCTCATGACCCCGCCTCGATCCGCGCCAGCACGACGGAGATGTTGTCGACGCCGCCGGCCTCGTTCGCCATGTCGATCAGCTTCTCGACGCAGCGGTCGAGGTCGCGCTCGGCGCCGAGCGCGCCGGCGAGCTGGTCGTCGGTGATCATGCCCGACAGGCCGTCCGAGCAAAGGATGTAGCAGTCGCCGACCATCGGCTTCTCGGTGTGGATGTCGACCGCGACCGACTCCTTCATGCCCAGCGCGCGCACGACCACGTTCTTGTGCGGCCAGTTCTCCGCCTCCTCGGCGGTCATGCGCTTCATCTTGATGTAGTCGTTGATGAGCGAGTGGTCCTCGGTGAGCTGGACCAGCTCGCCCTCGCGCATCCGGTAGCAGCGGCTGTCGCCGACGTGGCCGACGATGACCTTGTCGTCGAGGAAGTAGAGCGCGACGATGGTCGTGCCCATCCGCGATTGCCCCTCCTTCTGCGTCCGCTCCCAGATGTTCATGTTGGCGAGCATCACCGCCTGGGTCATGCGCATGACCTCGGCCCGCTCCTCGGACTCCACCTTGTAGGGCCAGGTCAGGGTCTGTTGATCGGCGGTCGCGACGAAGTAGTCGCTGACCGTGTCGACCGCCAGCCGGCTGGCGACATCACCCGACGCGTGACCACCCATGCCGTCGGCGACGATGGCCAGCCGGAGGGTCGTCGGGAGCGCGATCGAGTCCTCGTTGTGCTCGCGCTTGCGCCCGATGTTGGTCGCCCCGGAGAAGCGCACGCGCTTGTCGTCGAGGGGAAAGGACGAGCTCACCGCACGGGAGCTTATCACCACGCCGGTGGTGTCGCGAAATCAGGTGCGGTACGCTCTACGAGAAATGGCGAGCATGGCCGGCGCCCAGTGGTGGTCGTACGCGGACGGGAACGAGACGCTCCTGGGCGTGGTGGTCGGCGTGGTCGCCGTCGCGGCGCTCCTGTACGTGGGGAGCCGGGTCTACAACGAGCTCGATCGCAGGCGTCGTCGTCGGTAATCGTGGCCATCGTCTCTCAGGGATCCCTCGCCGAGCTGTCGGCGCCGCGGCTCTTCGCGACGCTGGCGGGGCGCGCGTTCACCGGCGAGCTGGTGATCGCCGCCGGCGGCCGCGACTATCAGGTCGCCTGGGAGGGAGGCGCGGTCGTCGGGGCGCGCAGCCCTCACCCGGCGGACAGCGCCGCCAAGATCGCGGTCACCCTCGGGGTCCTCAGCTCGACGCAGGCCGGCGAGGTGGCGCGCTTGCTCGCGGCCTCGCCAGGGCACGACGAGGTCGACGTGGTCGCGCAGCTCGCGAGGTTGTCGACCGAGCTCGTCGGGCGGCTCGTGCGACGCGTCGCCGGGGCGCGCGCGTCGCGAGCGCTCTCGCCGGACGCGGGCGAGTTCACCGTGCACGACGAGCTGCCCTACTGGGGCAACGTCGCGCCGGTCGACGCGCGCTGGGTGCTCTACAACGGCATCCGCACTCACCTCACCATCGAGCGGCTCGCGCGGGAGCTCGCGGTGCTCGGCGACGCCTTGAGGCTGCGGCCGGGGGCCGACGTCACCGGCTTCGGCTTCGGCTCGGACGAGACCGTCGTGCTCGATCGGCTCGCGCGCGAGGCGCTGTCCGTGGCGCCGGTGCCGCCCGAGCTCGACGCGCAGATCGCGATGGCGATGTCGCTCGCGCTCTTGCTCACCGGCGAGGCCATCGCCGTCACGGCCCCGAAGCCGGTCGCGCCGACCCCTCCGCCGGCGCCCGCGGAGGCACCCAGGCCGATCTCGCAACCGATCCCGAGGCCGATCTCGCAACCGATCCCGAGGCCGATCTCGCAACCGATCCCGAGGCCGGTGGCCAAGGAGCCGTCGAAGCCGACGCCCGTGGCCGCGGCGGCGCCGGTGGCTGCGGTCGCGCCGGTGGCGAAGCCGCCACGGGCGCCGGCGCGCGCCGTGCGCCGCGCCGCGGCCAACGCCGATCAGATCCGCGAGCTCGTCCGCGAGCGCCTGGCGCTGCTCGACGGGGGCGCCGATCACTTCGCGTTGCTCGGGGTCGCGATGGACGCGCCCCCCGACGAGATCCGACGGAGGTACTTCGCGCTCGCGCGCCATCTCCATCCCGACCGCCTCGAGGCGGCCGGCATCGCCGACGAGAACAAGGACGCCCAGCGCCTCTTCGCGCGGATGAACGAGGCGTTCACGACGCTGACGGATCCCGACAAGCGGTTCAAGTACACCCAGATCCAGCAGGCCGGCGGCGAGGCGGTGATCAGGGCGCGCGAGGCCGCCACCGAGGCGGCGGTCCGCCGTGCCCTCGACGCCGAGGAGCGCTTCCGCCTGGGCGAGATGGCGCTCCGCCGCCAGCAGCTCGAGGTCGCCGTGCGCGAGTTCGAGAAGGCGCTCGACCTCAACCCCGAGGAGAGCGACCACCACGCGATGCTCGGCTGGGCCCTGTACGTCGCCGCCGGGAACAAGTCGGCGGCGCTCCCCGCGGTGCGCGGCCATCTGCTCGCCGCGATCGACCGCAACAAGAAGAACGCGTTGCCGCACCTGTACCTCGGGCGCATCGCGCGCATGGAGAACGACCTCGCCGAGGCGGAGAAGCACCTGACCCGGGCCCTCGAGCTGTCGCCCGGTCACGCCGAGGCCACCGCCGAGCTGCGCGCGGTCCAGTCCCAGCGTCCGACGAAACCGCCCGAGAAGGGCGGGCTGTTCTCGCGGCTGACCAAGAAGCCGTAGCGTCAGCCGACGATCGACGACAGCTGCGACGCGTTGCCGTCGTCGAAGACGATGTCGGTGGTCGGCTCCGCGTGACCGTCGCCGCGCTTCACGCCTCCGACGCGCGCGGACACGTCGACCGACCGCTCGCCGCGCGACAACCGGAGCGTGAGCCGTTCGCCGAGCTCGAGAAGGAGCGGCCCGCGCAGCGTCGCGCCCGACGTCGTGACCGCCACGACGTCGAACATGGCGTACGGGCCGTGCTCGGACCCGACCACGGCGATGGTGATCGCGTCCGCCGCCGGCGTGGGCTCGGGTCGGGCCATCCGGGGCCTATCCTACACGAAGGCCGCCCTCCAGGCTTCCGGGCGACGGTCCGACGAGCTAACCTGTGCCCGTGTCGATGCTCAAGCCGGTCGAAAAGCAGCGAGTGGCCGAGGAGATCGTCGAGCAACTCCGCTCGCTGATCCTCACTGGGCAGTATCCGCCCGGCTCCAAGCTGCCGCCGGAGCGTGATCTGTCGAAGCGGCTCGGCGTGAACCGAGCCTCGCTGCGCGAAGCGCTCAAGAAGCTCGAGCACCTCGGCCTGGTTCGCATCCGCCAGGGCGACGGCACGCGAGTCACCAACTTCATGGAGACCGGGGGAATCGAGCTGGTGCAGCACCTGCTCCCCCTCGCCGGTCGCAACCACCCCGAGCTGATCCGCGACATGCTCGAGCTGCGCCGCATCTTCGGACGCGAGATCGCGCGCCTCGCGGCGTTCCGCTGTCCACCCGACGGCGCGCAGAAGCTGACCGCGCTGGCCGACAAGGCCGACGCGGCGACCAGCCCGCTCGAGGTCTTCGAGACCGACTTCGAGTTCTACGTCGCGCTCACGCAGATCGCCGGCAACGCGGTCATGGGACTCCTCATCAACACCGTTCGCGAGGGCGTGCGCAGCTACATGCCCCTGCTCTCGAACCTCACGGCGACGCCCGACATCGTCCGCGCGCACCATCGCGCGCTCATCGACGCGGTGCAGGCCAAGGACGCCGAGCGCGCGGCCAAGATCGCCGACGATCACCTCCGCTCCGGCGCCGAGCTGGCCGCGCGCATGGGTGGCCGCTCCGAGCTCCAGCCTCAGCCGCTCCCCGCCGCCTGAATCCTGATCGAGCCGAGCCGAGTTCGACGATGGCGCTGACACGGGATGAGGTCGCCGAGATCGCGCAGCTCGCGCGCCTCGCCATGAGCGACGCCGAGCTCGAGTCGCTGCGCGGCGAGCTGGCGGCGATCCTCGATCACGTGGCAGCGTTGGGTGAGGTGGACACGACCGGAGTCGAGCCGATGACCCACGCCGTGCCGACCACGCTGCGGCTGCGCGCGGACGTGCGGGAGTCGTCGCTGCCGGTCGAGGTCGCGCTCGGCGACGCGCCGGCCGAGCGCGATGGATGCTTCGAGGTCCCGGCGATCATCAAGGCGGCGACGTGAGCGCGCCGTCGTGAGCGAGCTCGCGTTCGCCGGCGTCGTCGAGCTCGCCCGGCGCGTGCGCGCGCGCGAGGTGAGCGCCCGCGAGGTCACCGATGCGTTCCTCGCCCGCATCGACGAGCACGACGGCGCGATCGGCTCGTACCTGGTCGTCGATCACGACGGCGCGCGGGCGCGCGCCGACCAGCTCGATCTCGAGGTCGCGGCGGGCAAGGACCCCGGTCCGCTCGCCGGCGTGCCCATCGGCGTGAAGGACGTGATCGTCACCGAGGGCCTGACGACGACCGCCGGCTCCAGGATCCTCGATGGCTGGGTGCCGCCATACGACGCGACCGCGGTGGCCCGACTGCGCGCGGCGGGCGCCGTCATCCTCGGCAAGCTCAACTGCGACGAGTTCGCGATGGGCAGCTCCAACGAGCGCAGCGCGTGGAAGCCGTGCACGAACCCGTGGGACACGTCGCGCGTGCCCGGTGGCAGCTCGGGCGGGAGCGCGGCGGCGGTCGCGGCCGGGCTGGCGGCGGCGACGCTCGGCACCGACACCGGCGGCTCGATCCGGCAGCCGGCGGCGTTCTGCGGCGTCGTCGGGCTCAAGCCGACCTACGGGCGCGTGTCGCGCTGGGGCGCGATCGCGTTCGCGTCATCGCTCGATCAGATCGGACCGATGGCGCGCTCGGTCGGCGACGCCGCGCGCGTGCTCGAGGTGATCGCCGGCGTCGATCGTCGCGACTCGACCTCGATCGATCAGCCCGCCCCGCAGCTCGAGCCGTCGCTCGCCGCCGGCGTGAGTGGGCTCCGCGTCGGCCTGCCGAAGGAGTTCTTCGAGGGCGCGGCGCTCGACGGCGAGGTCGCGGCGGCCGTTCGCGCGGCGGCCGACGCGCTGGCCGCGGCGGGCGCCACGTTGAAGGACGTCTCGCTGCCCCACACGAAGTACGCGCTGCCGGCGTACTACGTGGTCGCGCCGGCCGAGGCCGCGTCGAACCTCGCGCGCTACGACGGTGTGCGCTATGGACACCGCGCGCCCGCGCGCGAGCTCGGCGACATGTACGCGCAGTCGCGGGCCCAGGGCTTCGGCCCCGAGGTCAAGCGGCGCATCATGATCGGCACGTACGCCCTGCGCGCCGGCTACTACGACGCGTACTACAAGAAGGCGCAGCAGGTACGGGCGCTCATCAAGCGCGACTTCGACCAGGCGCTGGAGGAGGTCGACGTCCTGCTCGCGCCGGTCGCGCCGACGCCGGCCTTCGGGCTCGGCGAGAAGGCGACGCCGATCGACATGTACCTGGCCGACGTCTTCACGCTGTCGTGCAACCTCGCCGGCATCCCGGGCCTCGCCCTGCCGGTCGGCAACGCGTCGAGTGGCCTGCCGATCGGCGCGCAGCTCCTCGGGCGGGCGCTCGACGAGGCGACCCTGGTGCGCGCCGGCGCGGTCATCGAGGCGGCGTTCGGGACCAGGCGCCCGCCGGGCCCGTGGGGAGCGCCGTGAGCGCCGGCGAGCTCGCGGCGCTGCTCGAGACGTGGGAGCCGGTGATCGGCCTCGAGGTGCACGTCCAGCTCGCGACCGAGAGCAAGGCGTTCTCGCCGTCGGCGACCGCCTTCGGCGCCGAGCCCAACTCGCTGACCGATCCGACGGTGCTCGGGCTGCCGGGCGCGCTGCCCAGCTTCAACGTGAAGGCGCTCGAGCTGGCGCTCCGCCTCGGCGTCGCGACCGGCTCGAAGATCCGCGCGAAGTGCCGCTTCGCGCGCAAGCACTACTTCTACCCCGACCTGCCGAAGGGCTACCAGATCTCGCAGTACGACGAGCCGCTGTGCGAGGACGGCGCGATCGAGATGTTCGTCGACGGTCAGCGCAAGAAGGTCCGGCTCCAGCGCATCCACCTCGAGGAGGACGCCGGCAAGAACACACACCACGGCACGACCTCGCTGGTCGACCTGAACCGCGCGGGTGTGCCGCTGTGCGAGGTCGTGACCTTGCCCGACCTGCACTCCGCGGAGGACGCCGCCGAGTACATGCGCGCGCTCCATCGTTTGGTCCGTTACCTGGGCGTGAGCGAGGGCGACATGGAGAAGGGGCAGATGCGCTGCGACGCCAACGTCAGCGTGCGGCGGCGTGGCGAGGATCGGCTGGGCACGCGCACCGAGCTCAAGAACATCAACTCGTTCCGCTTCGTGCAGAGGGCGATCGAGCACGAGATCGCGCGCCAGATCCGGCTGATCGAGGACGGCGGCGCGGTCGAGCGCGAGACGCGGCTGTGGGACGCCGAGGCGGGCAGCTCGCAGCCGATGCGCTCGAAGGAAGAGATCGCGGACTACCGCTACTTCCCGGATCCCGATCTGCCGCCGCTCGCGGTCGACGGGCCGACGATGCGGCAGGTGATCACGTCGATGCCGGAGCTGCCGGTGCCCAAGCTCGAGCGCTTCGTGCGCGAGTACGGGCTCGCCTTCGACGACGCGGCCACGCTCACCGGCGAGCGCGAGCTCGCCGAGTACCTCGACGCCGCCGTGCGCGCCGCCGGCGACGGCGCCCTGGCGCGGCCGATCGCCAGCTTCATGCTGACCGAGCTCCTGCGCGTGCTCGACGGGCGGCCGATCGCGACCTCGCCGGTGACGCCGGTCGGGCTCGCCGAGCTCATGGGGCTCGTCGTGAGCGAGGTGATCAGCGGCAAGATCGCGAAGGACGTCTTCGCGACGATGTGCAAGACCGGCGAGAGCGCCCGCTTCATCGTCGAGCGCGATGACCTGCGTCAGATCAGCGACGAGGCGGTGCTGCGTCCCCTGTGCGAGCAGATCATCGCCGACAATCCCAGGCAGGCCGGGCAGTACCGGAGCGGCAAGGACAACCTGCTCGGCTTCTTCGTCGGTCAGCTGATGAAGGCGACCCAGGGCAAGGCGAATCCGAGCCTCTCGGCCGAGCTGATGAAGAAGCTGCTCGGGTAGGCGCGGGTGGCGCGGTCAGCGCTTCGGCCGCTTGCCGACGTTGATCGGGCCCGAGTCCTTGCTGCGGGGCGACCACGCCGACGGAACGTCGCGGTGGCTGGTTCCGAGGCGGATCCGGCGGTGGGACGAACGCAGGGCCATCTTCGCGCGGGGTGCAAGTGGCTGCATGAGTCGACGGTAGGGGGCGTGGATCCATCGGGCAAGTTCTCGGGGCGCGGGGGAGATCTCCTCGGGAGAGCCGCCCTTGGTTCCTGGAACTTGATATGATCCGCGGTTCCGACGTGACGAGCGAGGGCCTCTTCAACGTCTACATCGAGCGGGCGAGCTCGTCGGCGCCCGATGCGTCGGCGACGCTGGCGCGGTCGATCGCGGCGCACTACGGCATCGACGCGACGGCGATCGAGCAGCGCCTCGGCGTCGGCCGCTTTCGCGTGAAGGGCAACGTCGATCGCGCCACGGCGGACTCGTTCGCGGCCGATCTGTCCAGGCTCGGCGCGATCGTGAAGGTCGAGCGCGCCGAGGAGGCGACGCCTCCACCCCGCGCACCGGCGGCGACGGCACCGGCGGCGACGGCACCGGCGGCGACGGCCGCCGGCAAGCCGGCCAAGCGGAACCGGACGCCGCCCACCGGCGTGAAGATCCCGTCGCTCAAGCCCGCGGCGCCGGTATCGCTGCAGCAGCCGCGCATCGCCCCGCCGGAGAAGCCGTCGAAGCCGCAGTACGCCTCGGGCCTCGCCGCCGCGGCGGCGGCTCGGTCAGACGCCGATGTCGGGTTCGGCGCGCTCGGCGGTGACATCCCGTTGACCCTGTCGACGCTCGACGGCGAGGACGACGCCGGGCCGAGCGCGAGCGGGAGCATCGGCTTGCCGGCGAGCTTCGGACCGCCGCCGGATCCACCGGCGCGGGCCGGGGCGAAGGCCGCGGCATCCGCGGGGTCCGACGACGACTTCGACGTCGCGATCGACGACGACGACGACGCAGCCGACGACGGCGGTCGCGACGGTGAGGACATGGCGGCGGCCCTGCCGGCGAGCATCGGCCCCGCCGCGTTGCCGGCGAGCATGGGCCCGGCGATGGCGCCGCGCGATCTCGGCGGCGCGCAGGACATGTTCGCGCCGCCCGACGCGGACGAGGACATTCCGCTCGCGCTCGAGGTGGAGGTGCGCAAGAAGCCCGCCGCCGCGCAGCCGCCGGTCATGGCACCGGAGCCGGCCGCGGGCCCGGCGTCGCTGGCCGCGGGGGCGGCGCCGGGGGCGGCGCCGGGGGCGGCGCCGGGGGCGGCGCCGGGGGCGGCGCACGATCCGCTCGTCGCGGCGCCGGCGACGCGGGCGCCGGGAGAGCCGGCGTGGAAGCGGCTCGGAGGCGACGAACGCGCGCGCTTCGTCGCCGGTGTTCTGGTGGCGGCGGCGATCGGCTGCGTGCCAGCGCTGGTGACGGCGTCGGTGCGGAAGCGCTCGGCGTTCGCCGAGATCGACAGCCAGCTCGAGGGGAAGCAGGCGGCCGTGCTCACACGCGGCGACTGGGACAACCTCGATCGCGTGCGCAAGTCGTTCGTCGAGCGCAAGAAGTCCGAGCAGCAGAGCATCGCGATCACCTCGCTGCTCCTGTGGGCGGTGGTCAGCGGGGGCGCCGCCTTCGTCTGGTTCCGCAAGATCGACTGGGACCGCATCTTCGACCGGTGAGCGGCGCGCCGCGGCGCTAGAATCCGGGCGTGCCCGACGCCGGTGACCTCGACGCGGCGGTCGCCCGCATCGCGGCGGCCGGGCGCGAGGTCTGGCCCGACGTCGAGCTGGCGCGTGACGCGCTCGCCGCGCACGTGGCCGCGCGGCGTGCCGAGGACCCGGGCGCGCCGCTCGAGCCCGCGTTCGCCGCCGACTACTACCTCGCCGTCGCGCTCGCCCAGCAGGTGCCGGCGGCGATGCGCGTCTTCGAGGCGCGGCTGGTCCCCGAGATCGACGTGGCGCTGCGTCGCCTGCGGCTGCCGGGCGGCGCCGCCGACGAGGTGAAGCAGGCGCTGCGCGTCGAGCTGCTCGTCGGCGATCCGGTCGCGCGCATCGGCGACTTCGGGGGGCGCGGCGAGCTGGCGGCCTGGCTGCGCGTGACCGCGACGCGCAAGGCGCTCAAGCTCCTGCGCAAGGCCGGGCGCGAGGAGACGCTCGACGAGCTCCTGCTCGAGCACTGGCCCGACGCGACGCCCGGACCCGCCGGCAAGCACCTGAAGATCACCTACACCGCCGAGCTCAAGCGCGCGGTCGCCGAGGCCCTCGGCCAGCTCGAGGTGCGGCAGCGCAACCTCCTGCGCCAGCACGTGCTCGACGGCCTCACCATCGACGAGCTGGCGCGGCTCTATCGCGCGCACCGCGCGACGTGCGCGCGGTGGCTCGCCGACGCCCGCGCCGACCTGGCGCGCCACACGCGCCGGCGGCTGGTGGCGTCGCTCGGCCTCGGGACCGACGAGGTCGACAGCGTCCTGCGGATGCTCGACAGCGACATCGAGCTGTCCCTGTCCCGGCTGCTGCGCGAGCCGGCGCCGTGAGCTGTCCGAGCGCGGACGCGCTGGCGGGGTTCGCGGCCGGCGGTCTCGAGGGCGGCGAGGCGGCGGCGATCGAGGCGCACATCGACGACTGCGAGGCGTGTCGCTCGGCGCTGTCGAGCGCGGTGCGCGGCGCCGCGCCCGAGCCGCGCTTCGGGCGGTACCGCGTCGACACCGTGCTCGGCGCCGGCGGCATGGGGCTCGTGTACCGGGCGTTCGACCCGGAGCTGTCGCGCGCCGTGGCGATCAAGGTGGTGCGGGCGCGTGACGAGGAGCGCGGCTCCGACGGCAGCGAGCGCGCCCGGCTCGCGCGTGAGGCGCGGAGCCTCGCGCGGCTCTCGCATCCGAACGTCTGTCATGTCTACGACGTCGGCGAGCACGAGGGCGAGGTGTGGGTCGCGATGGAGCTGGTCGACGGCGTCGATCTGCGGCAGTGGGCCGCGGGGCGCGACGCGAAGGACGTGCGGCGCGCGCTCCTCGACGCCGCGCGCGGGATCGCGGCGGCGCACGACGCCGGGCTCGTCCACCGCGACGTCAAGCCGCAGAACGTGCTGGTGACGCGCGACGGGCGCGCGGTGGTGACGGACTTCGGGCTGGCGCGCGGCGAGGAGCGCGCGACGACGTCGGCGGCGGCCGAGGCCGCCGGCGTGGTGCGGGTGAGCGGCACGCCCGCGTATCTGGCGCCCGAGCAGCTCTCGGGCGCGACGATCGACGCGCGCGTCGATCAGTTCGCGTGGGCGGTGATGGCGTGGGAGCTGCTGTCCGGCGAGCGTCCGTTTCCGATCGAGCCCGCGGCGCGGCTCGCGGCGATCCGGGCAGGGCTGGATGTTCGTCCTGCGCGAGCCGGCGCTGTTCGTCCTGCGCGAGCCGGCGCCGCCGGCGCGTCGAAGGACGGCGACGCGCGCGGGGTGTCGGCGGCGCTGGGCGCCGTGCTCGCGCGGGCGATGGCGTCGGCGCCGCGCGATCGGTTCGCGACGATGGCGGAGATGATCGCGGCGGTGGAGGAGGCGGCGCGGGCGGGGGCGAAGACGGCGGTGGCGAAGACGGCGGTGGCGCGAGATCGCGCGAGGGTGGTCGGCGTCGCCGCGGTGGCCGCGGTGGTCGCGGTGGTCGCGGTGGTCGCGGTGGTCGCGGTGAAGCGCGACGAGTCCGTTCGTCCTGAGCGAGCCGGCGACGTTCGTCCTGAGCGAGCCGGCGAAGCCGGCGAGTCGAAGGACGGGGCCGCGACGCTGGCGATGATCGCGGGTGCGGGTGCGGACGCGGATGCGGGTACGGGTGCGGGTGCGGATGCGGATGCGAGTGCGGTTGCGGTATCGGCCCCGGATGCGGGCACGGGCACGGGCACGGGCACGGGCACGGGGCGAAGAGGGGGGCGGGGTGAGGGTGAGGGTGAGGGTGAGGGTCAGGGTCAGGGTCAGGGTCAGGGTCGGGGTCCGGATCCGGTTTCGGTTTCGGTTTCGGATCCGGTTTCGGTTTCGGTTTCGGATCCGGTTTCGGATCCGGTCTCGGATGACGGGCGCGCGAGGTTCGATCGCGCAAGGGCCGAGCGAAGGTTGGCGGACTGTCGCTTTCCCGTGGATCCGAGGAGGCCCGATGGCGCGCTCGTGGGGCAGGTCGTGGACTGGGGGAAGGTGACGCGGCGCGAGACCGTGATCGGCGTCGGGAAGGATGGCGAGCGCACGATGAACATGTTCGAGGTCCAGGGGGCGCGGGCGAGGTATCGCTTCGACGGCGACGCGTTCGCCGATCGACTGGGATCCTTGGATGTCGCGGTGGGCGAGCTCGTCGTCGTGTGTCCCTACGCCTTGCCCGCCGTCGCGGAGGTCGACCATCGCCAGCTTCCGCCCGGGTGGCGCGCGCCGTCACCGCCGATCTATGCGTTCGCCCCGTCGAGATCCGAGCCCGCGACGGCGACGCGACTCGCGGCGCTGGCGCCGCTGCACGTCAGCGAGGGCTTCGTGCGTGGCCTTGGTGCGAAGCCGGGGCCGGCGCGCAACCTCCTCGTGCTCGCGACGCCGAAGAAGGCCCTCGGCGACGGGCGATGGGAGATGGGCGGCTGGCACCTCGACGTGTCGGGAATGGCGGACGCCGCGCTGCTCGCGGTGAAGCGGCCGGTCTGGCTCGTGGTCGCGCGGCCGGTCGTGGAGGACGGCGTGGCCACCTTGCACGCCGTGGTCGCGCTGCGCCGGCTCCTGGAATAACCTCAAGCTTCACGGCCACGTATGCGTTTCTCGATCTTTTCTTTGCGACCGGCGCCCGCGGTGCGGCTCGTCCCCTCGAGACCAACAACGAGGACCCGATGAACCGCCACGTGATGAACACCGCCCTCTTCGCCACCCTCGCCGCTGGCGCCGCCTGCTATGGCTCGGCGCCGCCACGCCCTGCTGCCATCCCGCTGCCCGAGCTCTCGGACGAGGCGACGATCAGCGTGCACAGCGAGACCAACACGACGATCGAGAACCGCCTGAAGGAGTCGTGGACGTGCCCTGCCGGCCACGCCGAGGGCTCGCCCCAGTGCACGCGCACCACGTACGAGGTCGCCGAGCCGGTCACGCGCACCGAGACCACCGCGACCTACGGCGCCGAGCCGATCAGCTACGGTCAGTTCCGGGTGCTCACCGATCCCGACTACGACGCCAAGGTCGCCCGCCTCGACGCGATGCGCGAGAAGTGCAAGGGCGCCAACCTGCCGCGCTACGTCGGCATGGGCCTCATGCTCGGCGGCGCCGCTGGCTGGATCCTCGCGCCCTACGGCAAGATCTTCCCGCAGGTCGGCACCGTCGCGCTCGTCGGCGGCGGTACGTCGTACGCCTTCGGCTACTACGGCTACGGCGGCAAGACCTGCAACGAGGCCCGCGCGCTCTACCACCAGCTCGACTTCAGCGAGGAGGCCGGCTGGAAGTCGGCGTGGGGCGCCGACACCGCTGCCGAGATGAAGCGCCTCTCCGAGGAGTTCAACAACCGCGGCGCTCGACGCGCGCCGGGCGAGAGCCTCGGCTTCAGCGACTGACGTCGGTCGGCCAGGTCGCGATCAGTCGAATTGACTAGTCGAACTGCCGACGACCCGACAACGATCGACCGATCCTCGACGAGCCGTACTCCGACCCCCGGTGGCGGTTGCCAGCTCGTGCCGCCATTGTCCCGGCGACTTGGCGCAAACCGTGATCGGCGTCCGCGGTATCGCGATTGCTATTCGTATTCCGGATGTCGTCCGTCCGTTCTTCGAAGGTGGCGTCGCGCGGCGTGGCCTGGGCCAGCCTCTCCCTCGGAGTACTCCTCGTCGGCGTAACCGTCGCGCGAGGGGCACCGGCCGATCCCTTCGCCGCGGCATTGCCGGGCAGAGACACGCAGCCGACAGCCGCGGCGCCGAGCGCGACTGTAAGCGGCAGCGTCTCGGAGCAGCAGGGGACGGCGTCGTACGTCTTCCCGATCGAGGTGCCGCCAGGTCGCAACGGCATGGCGCCCTCGCTTGCGCTCTCGTACTCGTCGGGCGCGCCGCTGCGCGGCGGCATCGCGGTTGGCTGGTCGCTCGACCTTCCGCGTATCGAGCTCGATCCCCAAGCGTCCATCGTCGATCGCTACAAGCTGTCTGGCGTCGGCGCGGGAGGCGTGCTCGTGCCGGTCACCGGCGACGGTGCCACCTCGGGAACGCGCTATCGCGTCGAGATCGACGAGAGCTTCACGCGGGTCGAACGCGTCGGCAACACATGGACCGTTTCAACGAACGACGGCATCACACGCACCTTCTTGCCGAACGCCAGCGATCATGTCTCGCGCTGGAACATCTCGAGCGAGAGGGATCCGTTCGGCAACGAGGTTCGGTACACCTGGACGCCGGTCGATATCGACGACTACGAGGAGTACATCCTTGTCCGCGTCGAGTACTCGTTCAACAGCGCGGCCGGACTCGGACACCACGCCAGCATCCAGCTCAACTGGGAGGCGCCGAACATCTACGACGGGCTTCCAATCGGAGCGAGGACCGACCATCACTTCGGCCTGAAGCGTGCCGACGGAGTGCGGACGCTGAAGGACATCACGTCGTGGGTGCTGGACGCCGGGGTCTGGCGCAAGGCACGCGAGGTTCGCTTGACCTACGACACGTCGCTGGCGGGTGGCAGCCGGCTCCGCATGCTCTCGCAGATCGATGTCACGGCCTACAACTCCTACAACGCGCCGGTTCACCAGCCGCCATTGAAGTTCGGCTACGGGCCCATGCAACCGGACCACAGCCGCTCGGTGATGAGCGTCGGCGGCATCGAGCACGGCACGGACGAAGGACCTGAGATGACACGTATGGATCTCGACGGGGACGGGATCCTCGATCGCGTGTCGGTGCTTATGCCGGATCCGAACGACCAGTACAAACGGTGCCGGCTCGTCTGGAGAAAGGGCCTTTACGGCGGCTGGATCAGTCCGACGGCGCAGACTCACTACCTTCCAACGGCGTGGTGGGCGATCGGCGGCCCGTTCGTGAACGACGGGTGCACGCTCAACGGCCAGTTCGCGATCCAGTTCACCGACTCGTACAGCTCCGGAGGGGACGGCGAGTACTGCACGGACGCGAGCGCGGTCCAAGTGGCCTACCACTTCATGGACTGGGATCAAGACGGTGATCCGGATCTGCTGACCGGCGTGTGGTCGACGGGCGGAAACACGGCGTGCGGCAGCGACTTCGGCGGTGCGTGTTACCGCGAGACTCGCGGCCACGGCGGAGAGAAGCCCTGCGAGGATAGCGACGTTGTCGGCGAGATTGACTCGGAGGGGAACTGGCATTGCTTCTGCTTGTCAGGGCAGAACTGGAATCCCGACTGGTCGAAGTGCCACGTGGACTGCGCGGAAGGCGAGCAGTACAACGGAGCGGTCTGCGTGCCGGGTTGCTCGTCGTTCGAGCACTGCACCAGTGGCGTCGATCCGATAACGCCAGGACAGGTGACGGGGCCGTCGCTCAACTGCCCGCCCGCACAGCCGCAAGCCGAGCAGGATGCCGGCCAGTACGTCTGGCGCGTCTTTCTCAATGACCCGTCTCGCCTGAGCGGCCAGCGGTTCGACCCGGCGACGGGCTACGTGGTCCACGCGCCGCAAGCGCTCCCGCTCGCCGGCGGCCCGCTGGGGCCGCCGCAAGAAGGGCCGGGACGCTTGCCTGGACTCGCCGACATCGACGGCGACGGCTGGACCGATCTCGTGCGACCGATCTCCAGCTCGCTCGGTCAGTCCGCGAACCTCTACTACCATCGTGGGCGCGCCGGCGGCTTCTCGACGGCGCTCTCGAACCTCTCACTTCCGGAGAGCTGGAACCCGAGCGGCAGCTCCTTTCTCTGGGAGGGAGACGGGGCGCCACTCTTCACCGAGGGCGACCTCAGCTTCGCCGATGTCAATGGCGATGGCCTGCCCGACGTCTTTGCGCGCCCGAGCAACGGCAACCTCTTCGTCTCCTTCAACGACGGTGAGACGTTCACCGACCCGCTCTACCTAGACTTCTCCTCGCCGACGGCGAAGACGCGCACTGAGTTCGAGGACTCCTCCTGGTTCCCAGGCTTGCCGCTCACCGCCGCCTGGCGCGCCGACCGGCGACGATTCGACGACGTCGATGACGACGGGATGCCGGAGCTGCTCGTCCTCGAGGGTGGCTCGGTGCAAGGAACGGCGTCGACGCGCGAGATGCATCGCATCAACGTGAATCGGCGAAGCTCCATCGATACGGTGCCTAGCTCGTGGGAGCCGCTCGAGAGGCTCACGCGCGCCGTGAACACCAAGGCGTGGTACCGGGCCAGCGACGTCGTCGACCTGACCGGCGACGGCGTCCCGGACCTGGTCACCGCCACGCCACAGGGCACGCTCGAGATCCACACCGCGCAGCTCGACACGGCGCCTATGCGTCTCCTTCGCACGATCGATAACGGTCGTGGCTCGGTCACGACGTTCGAGTACGCGCCGAGCACGGCGCCGGGCATGGTCGAGCTGGCCGACGGCGAGACCAACTCGCCTCGCTGGCTCGTGCACAAGGTCCGCGTCGATCCGGGGGCCGGCCAGCCCGAGATGACGACGCGCTACGCGTACGCGAATCCGGTGCGTGGCCTGCGCACGCCGTCGCAGCTCAGCCCCGCCGGATTCCTCGGGTTCAAGAAGATCACGTCGACGCGTTCGGGACAGCAAGGCGAAGACAGCGTTCGTTCGACGAAGGAGTTTCGCTACGACTTCGGTCCCGATCATCGTGGGCACCTCGTCCGCGAGGTCACGGCGCTACCCGTCGCCGGCGGTGGCTGGCGCGACGTGCAGCACGTCGTGTCGACGTGGACATACCAGGGTCTCCTGGGAGGGCTCGTCGGGTTCACGTACAACGAGCGCACGACGACGACGCGCGTGGGCGAAGGCGGCGCGGCGAGCGTGTCCACGACCGTGCAGCACAGCCTCACGCCGTTCGTCCAGGGAGGCAAGACGCTCCTCTACACCGCCAACGAGACGACCGAGTGGGAGGGCGAGGCCGGCCTCGAGTTGCGCTCGACGGTGAAAGGGTTCCAGGTGCGTGTTGGACAGGCTCCATACTCGGCGAGCGACTACCGGGTGATCCTGACCTCCGACGAGCGCCGCTCCGTCGTGATGGGGTTCGCGACCGTGGTCGCACGTACGACGATCGAGCTCACGGACCAGGGGCTGCCTCGCCAGACCAACGTCTTCACTGGTTCGGCGATGGCAGCGACGGTACGCGAGTTCGACCCGTCGACCGGGTTGCTTCTGACCGAGAAGAAGCCCAGCCAGGTGCCACTCGGAGCCAGCGGCAAGCTGTCGAAGGTCACGTACGACCCGACCAAGGTCTTCGTCGAGAAGACGACGAACGAGCTCGGGCAATCCGTGTCCGCGTACCGCGATCCCGGGACGGGCGCGCTGGTGAAGCGCACCGGTCCCAACGTGCGCAACCTGAAAGCGCCTGGCTGCACGAGCCCGATCACGTGGATCTGCCCGGTCCTCGCATGGCCCGAGACCGAGACATGGGTCGTCGATGGCTTCGGTCGCGTCGTGCTCCACCGGGTCGCGATCGATCTCGCGTCCGGTCACTACGGGCTGGCGGACGCCGAGGTGTCCGCGTACGTGGAGTCCGAGATTCCGAACCGCGTCATCACGCAGCGCCTGCGGGACTTCGGCGGCTCGGCGTGGGTGAAGTCGGAGGCGTTCATGGACGGCCTGGGCCGTCCGTACACGACCATCGAGCGCAATCAGCAGTCCGGGCGTCCCGATGCGGTAACGACCTACGCCTACGACGCGGGCGGTGCGATGCGCAGCATGGCCGTGCCCGATCCGCAGCAGCTCGGCGACAGCACCGCGCAGGTGACGTACACGTACGACCGCGACGGACTGGGGCGCGTAACCCGCTTCGAGCGTCCGGACGGCAGCGAGGAGCGTGTCGTCTACGGCGCCGAGAGGACGAGCGCATCGACGTGGTCACCGATCGAGGGTCTAGGCGCGGCGACCGAAGTCCGCCACGACGGATACGGCCGGCTGGTGGAGGTGAAGGAGTACGATAACCCGACGCCCGGCACGGTCGCTGTCACCTACTACGGACACGACGCCCTCGATCGCGTGACGTCGATGCTCGACGCCGACGGCAACCAGACGATCCTCGGCTACGACTGGCGCGGCTTGCGGACGAGCGTGGCGCGCGGCAACCGTGTGTGGAGCTACACGTACGACCTCGACGGCAACTTGACGACGGCGCGTTCGCCGATGCCAGCAGGTGCCAACGCCGCTCACTACACCTCGACCAACACGTACGACGTGCTCGGGCGAGTGACCTGGCACCAGCCTGCGACGCGCGGCATGACGACGACGCGCCTGGCGCAGCTGGGCATCGGCGCTACCTCGACGTCCTACGACAGCGGCGCCAACGGCGTCGGCCGCGTCGCGAGCATCTCGCAGTCTGGGCTCTTCGGAATCTCGTACACGTACGACGTACGTGGTCACGTCAGCCGTGAGCAGCGAAACGTGTTCCTCAACAACACCCAGCATGGCGTGACGCTGTCGAGCACGCAGTCGGTGCAGCGCCTCTACAACGCGCTGGGCGCGCCCACCGACGTCGTCTGGGACGATGGCACGCGCTGGAAGTTCACCTACGACGCACGCAATCAGCCACAGAGCGTCGAGTGGGTCGATCCGTCGACCAACGCCTTCCTTCCGATCGCGACCTACGCGCGTGACGTCGCCGGTCGCCCGCGATTCCGCATGGGCGCGTGGAATCAGAAGCGCGAGTGGCGCTACGACATGCTCGGTCGCGTCGCAACGGACCGTGTGTACCAGGCCATCACCAATGTGAGCTGGGCCGAACGCAACTACGGCTACGACGGCTTCGGTCGCCTCGAGGTCGTGGGCGGCACCATCAACAGCACGCACGCCGACGCGACGATGGGCTACGATCGCCGCGGCCGGGTGGTCACGGCGAGCGGCCCAGGCGCGTACCAGGCCACGCTCGCGTACACGAAGTCGGGCAACATCACGCACGCCAACATCTCGGGCGCGCAAGACGCGCTAGCGCGCAACGTCCAGTACCACTACGGCGCAACGGATCCGCAGGCCGTTGATCGCATCACCGACGTAGGCAACGGCGCCAACGTCGGCAACTTCACGTACGACTCGTCCGGCAGCATGCTGCGGCGAGAGATCGCCGGCGACGTCGATCAGCTCGTGTGGGACGGCGACGACCACTTGCGCGAGATGACCGTTCCCGGCGGCTTCGAACGCTACTACTACGCGGGCGCGGGCCAGCGGATCGTCGCCGTCGGCCCCGACGGCATCCGTCTCTGGTTCGGCGAGAGTGAGACCCGCTTCTCGCGCAGTGGTGTGCAGGAGAAGCGATGGCACCACATCGCGACCGGCGAGCCGATCGCGCGCGTCGAGCGCCTTCCCACCAACCCCGTCACGACGACGATCGAGCTCCAGTATTCCGACGCGCTCCAGAACCTGATGATCACGCTTGCGCCCAACGGCAGTGTGACGTCATCGTTCCTTTACGGCGCCTTCGGCGAGGTGGTCGCGCAGGCTGGCGCGAACAAGCACCGCCGCCAGTTCAACGGCAAGGAAGCCGACGCCGCGACCAATCTCCGCTACTACGGCTACCGGTACTACGACCCAGTGCTGCTGCGCTGGATCTCCGCCGATCCACTCTTCCGCTTCGCCCCCGATTTCGCGTCGACGGAGCCGCAGCGCGCGAACCTCTACGCATTCTCCCTCAACAACCCACTCAGCTACTACGATCCGGACGGCCGGGACGCCTTCCTCGTCCACGAGACCTATATCCGCGAACTCGCGCGTCGGCAGATCGCTCGCGAAGAGTCGAAATGGAGCACGGAATCTGAGCTTCCGCCTTCGCTAGCTGAGGACAGGAACATCGTGCAGATGAGTAGTAGCGACCTGCGACGTTACCGACGCGAGGTTGAGGACGACCTTCGGGAGGTCGATAGGCGAGCGCACGAACTGAGTGAGCTCCGATCGGGGTTGCGGCAAGCGGAAATCGACGCGGAGAATGCACTCGACGAGTGGGTGTTGTTCGAATACGACCCCCCTGGTGGGCGCGATTGGGTCGACACACTCGTTCGTGTTCTCGTGCTTCGCGAGCGCATCGATCGGAAGGTCTCGCAGCTGAACATCGAACGGGCCATGCTGAATGGAGTCCGCCTGCAACTCATGAAAGAAGAGGCGATTCGAGAAGAGGAAGCTCAGCGCGAGCGCGAATCGCGTAAGAAGCGACGCGAAGAAGAACAGCCGTCGCGTTGACCGGCGCGTGACGGTGCCTTGTGCAGCAGCACGGTCAGTCGCGGCGACGAAACGCCGCTGACGGGTAGTTCGACCGCGGCGTGTCGGCGCGTGTGAGTGGTTGAGTGCGGCGCAGGCGCCTGTTCGGTGTTCTGGCCGTCACGGAGCATCGCGCATGACCTCGGCGATCTCTCGGGCACACGGCTTCCGAGTCGTCGGAGACGTACGCATTACAGGATCGACTTCATCATCGGGCCTCCGGCGGGCGCGCGGTCGGCCAGGTCGCGAAGACCTGGGCGAAGCGGATCGGCGACGTGACGCCGTGGTGGAGGAGGATGGCGTCGGCCTCGGCGATGAGGCGCGCCCCGGAGGAGCCCTCGGTGATCTCGCCCAGGCGACGGCGGGCGAGCGCGCCGATCACGGGGAGCTCGAACGCCGAGCACGTGATCGCCTTGTCGAGATGGACTCGCGCCGCGTGCTTGTCGCCGCCCAGCATCGCGATCGCCGCCTCGAGCAGCTCGGCGATCGCGCGCAGGAACGGCGAGCGATCGCGCGCGATGCGGGCGAGGTGCGTGCGCGCGCCGGCGGCGTCGCCGCGGCGGATGCAGATGCGCGCCAGCTCGATCGCCGTCTCGACCCGGACGATCTGCACGTGATCGAGGACACCGTCGAGGAAGCGACGCAGCTCGGCCTCGGCGGCCTCGAACCGATCGTCGGCGCCCTCGTAGAGCGCGAGCTCGGTGACGGCGCGCGCGTGGAACCAGTGCTGGAGATGGAGCCGTTCGCCCTCGGCCCAGCTCGCCGCCTCGAGCTCGGCGTGAGCGCGCTCCACGTCGTCGGCCGCGAGCCAGGCCACGTTGGCCGACCAGCGGAACGACGTCGCGGCGTAGCGATCGCCGCGGCGGAGGGCGTCGCGCACGTACTCGTCGTAGCGCGGGCGCAGCTCGCCGAAGCCGCCGTGTCGGCGCATCGCGAACAGGAGGAACATCCGCAGATGGTTGAGCTCGCCGGCCGTCCCGTAGGTGTGGTTGCGGAGCTGCTCCTCGGCGTCGACCATCACGTCGATCGACTGGATCAGGTTGCCGGCGAAGTACTCGACGATGCCCTCGGCCGCGCGCGCGATCGCGAGCAGCAGGCGGCTCCGGCACTCGCGGGCCAGCGCGGTGGCGCGCACGACCATCTTGCGCGCGCGTTCGATCATGCGGTCGCCGCCTGCCGCCACGTACATCGCGTGATAGGAGAGGGCGTAGGCGACGCGGCGCGGATCCCCGATGCGCAGCGCACACTGGAGGCCCGCGGCGCAGAAGCCGGCGCCGACCACGGGGTCGACCATGCCCAGGCCGAGCGACGCGGCGCGGAACACCTCGTAGCGGCGGCACAGCTCCGGATCAGCGAGCGCCCTCACCTCGAAGTCGACGCCGCGTACGGCGATCCAGAGGGTCCGCGCCACCAGCGCGCGGCGCGCCGCCGCGGTGCTCCGCGGATAGCGGATCCCGACCGCGGCGATCACCTCGCGCAGGAGCGCGAGGCCGCGCCGGGTGTGACCGCTGATGAGCAGCTGCTCGGCGGCGGAGCGCCGACAGTGGAACCCTTCGTCATCCTGCAGCTCGTCGGAGGCGAGCAGGTAGGCCGCGGCAGCCTCGGGGCCGCGGCCGGCGCAGGCCAGGGCCTCGGCGCGCTCGACGAGGAGCTCGCGGCGGATGTCGCGGTCGCCCTGATCGGCGCCGAGGCGGAGGGCGGCGTCGCAGAGCGCGGCGATCTGCTCGAACGCCGGCGCACGCGCGCTCGAGCGACGGGCGGCGCGCCGCGCCAGGTCGCCCGCCTGGGCGGTCAGGCCCGCGGCCTCGAGGTGCTTGACGACGGCGAGCGGATCCTTGTCGACGAGCCCGCTCGCGGTCAGCGCGGCGGCGAGGCGCGCGTGGTAGCGGCGGCGACGCGCGGGCGCGACCCGCGCCAGGACGGCCTCGCGCACGCGGTCGTGATAGGGCTCGATCGGATCCGAGCCCCGGGCGCCGCCGGTGCGCACGAGCGACGCCGCGCGCAGGACGCCGAGCCACTTCGCGCTCGAGCGCGGATCGAGCCCGAGCGCCTCGATGACCAGGCTCTGCGGCAGCGGCCGGCCGGCGACCGCCACCAGCTTGAGGATCCGGCGCGCCGAGGTGTCCATGCGCGCGATGCGCGCCCACAGCGCGTCGTCGAGGCGGACCTGCCGCGGCGGCGCCGCGTGCCGGAGCAGCTCGCGCAGGAACATCGGGTGCCCGTCGGCGGCGGCGGCGAGCGCGGCGGCGTCGGCGAGCCGCTCGGGCGCCACGAGCGCGACCAGTCCCTCGGCTTCCTCCTGGCTCAGGCGCGCGAGCTCGAGGGTGCGCACCGGTCCGGGCATCGCTGGCGGTGACTCCCCGCGCCACGTGAGCACCATCAGCAACCGCGGCGCGCCGGGGGCGTGCAGGATCTCGCGCACGAGCGACAGCGTGTCGGCGTCCGCCCACTGCACGTCGTCGATCGTGAGGACGACGATGCGGCGCGACGCCAGCTTGCGCAGGAGGAGGCGCAGGCCGCGGAACGCGCGCGCGCGCAGCTCGAATGGGTTCTCCGGCAGCGTCGCGGACACCCGCGTGATCGCCGGAACGCGCAGGAGCACCGGGAAGACCTGCGCCAGCGCCGCGGTCTCGGCGGCGGGTGGCAGGGTCGAATCGCCGAGGTCGAGGCGGATCATCGCGCGCGCGATCGCGTCGACCACGCCGTCGAGCCCCTTGAACGGCACGGTCTCGCGCTCGTGACAGCGCCCCGAGAGCACGAGCGCGCCCGGCCGCTGGCGCACGACGTTCTCGAGGAAGTGACGGACGAGCGCGCTCTTGCCGATGCCCGACGCGCCCTCGATGCGCATGGTCACCGCCGCGCCGCGATCGACCTCGGTGAGCGCCTGCGACAGAGACTGGAGCTCGCTGGCGCGGCCCACGAAGGGCGACGACATCGTCGACGGGGGCAGCGTCCCGTCCGCGGTGATCGCGCGCGGGGCGGCGACGCGAGCCAGGATCGCGTTGCCGTCGGGGCGCTCGGCGGGATCGATCGCGAGGAGCTCGAGGCACAGCGACGCGAGATCGGGCGGCGCGTCGGCGAGGAGCGCGGCGTCGGGCGTCTGGGTCTGCTTCTTCAAGAGGATCTCGAGCGGCGAGCCGTCGATGGGCAGCGCGCCGGTGAGCGCCTCGAAGAGCATCACGCCGACCGAGTACCAGTCGGACGCCGGGCGCGCGGGTGCGCCCATCGCCTGCTCGGGCGCGACGTACGCGGCGGTGCCGACGGCGGTCTTGTCGCTCGCGTCGCGCGGCGCCAGATCGGCGGCGAGCCCGAGATCGAGGATCACGAGCCGATGCTTGTGCGTGACCATCACGTTCGACGGCTTGAGATCGCGGTGGACCTTGCCGGCGCGATGGAGCAGATCGAGTCCGGCGGCGAGCTGGCGCAGGCCCGAGCGCAGCCGGCGCTCGTCGTAGGGGCGCGCGCTCGTCGCGGCGCCGAGCTCGATGTCCTGGGACGTGTCGATCGCGTCGGCGTTGGGATCGCCGGCGATCCACTCGCGGAACGAGCAGCCGTCGACGAGCTCCATGGTGAAGAACCAGAAGCCGCCCTCGTGCAAGAGCTCGCCGAGGCGCACCAGGTTGCGATGCTCGATATCGGCGGTCGCGCGGAACTCGGTCTTCAGGCGGAACAGGTTCTGCGCGTCGAGGTGGCGCAACGTCTTGAGCGCCACCGCCATGCTGCGCTCGTGATCCCACGCCTCGTAGACGACGCCCATGCCGCCCTCGCCGAGGGTGCGCCGGAGCGCGAAGCGCTTGGTGCCGGTGAAGACCGGCGCGCGGGGCACCTCCCCATCGTGCCACCGCGGCGTGGGGGAAGACATCGAGCCCAGTATGCGGGCATGAAGCGCAGTCGCGTCCGCGTAACTTCGGTGGGCTCGCTAACCTCGCGCGTAGCACGCGGCGTCGACCAGCGCGTCGGCTGGATCCTCGCTGCGGTGACGGGCTCGATACAGCTCGAAGACACAATCGCGGAGCATGCGGAGGTCGCGCGCGGCCGCGGTCACCAGCCGGAGACCGGTGGTGCGGAGGAGCTGCATGGGACCGCCCTGCCCGGGCGGGGCCTGGCGGAGCTGATCGAAGCAGACCTCGCCGCGGACCCAGATGACCTCATCGACCTCGGGCACTTCCATCTCGAGCACGATCTCGCGCGGGGTCGGTCCCCCGGCGTAGGGACGCTCGAGCCGCGCGCCCTCGGCGGAGAGGTCGATCACCAGCCCCGGGTGATCGCGCGGGCCGACGACCTCGGAGCAGAAGGTCTCGACGTCGATGCGCGGTGCGAGCCGCCGTGGGTCCATCCAAGCGTACGGGTTGCGCATGTAGGACAGTGTCGGATGCCCGTCCGCGGCGGGCAAATTTTTCTCAGGGCACGCGAGGGCCGGCCCGCGAGGAGTGGGGCAGCGAGCGAAGCGAGCAGGGGCAGCGCCCGCGACGAAGCGGGCCGAGCAGATCAGATCGACCCGTCGCGGCGGTAGTTGCCGCGGCCGGTGGGCCAGAGGAGGCAGTTGGCGCCCGAGCCCGGGACCTCGTACACGAGCACCTGGCGCACGCGATCCTCGCCATCCTTGAGCGAGACGACGATGTCGAGGTCGCCGTCGCCGTCGGCGTCGCCGATCGTGGGCACCGGCATCGCGCCGCGGTCGGGCAACGGCACGCTGTGCAGCTCGTTGCCGGCGGCGTCGAGCACGACGAGCGCGCCGCCGCCGCCGGTCGAGTACGTGTTGAACACGATCTCGGGGACGCCGTCGCCGGAGAGGTCGGCGACGATGACGCCGCCGGTCGCGACCGTCGCGCTCGACGTGTAGCGATGGCTCCAGTACGTGGTGGCGTCGGCGCCGACGGCGTGGATGCGCCCGTCGAAGCCGGCGAACACGATCTCGAGGCCGGGGCGCGCGGGATCGAGGTCGACCACCGTCGGCTGGTTGGTGATGCCCACGACGTTGCCCCCGTAGTCCCAGAGGCCGGAGAGGAAGTCGGGGAACCTGGGCGGCGCCTCCCACGCCGCCGGGCGCGTGCCGTCGTGGTGCATGACCCAGAGCGCGACGCCGCGCTCGCGATCGTCCTGCGCCGTGTTCTGCACCGAGCCGAGCAGCACGAGCTCGTTCGTCCCGTCGCCGTCGAGGTCGGCGATCGCCGGCGCCGAGTTGGTGAAGTGGCCCTGCTCGTCGACCGCCTCGTCGTCGGCGTAGCCCTGCTGCGCGAGGCGGTAGTCGACCATCATGCGGATGCCGCTGAACTTGGTGCGGTTGCGGAAGATGGCGGCGGCGTCGAAGGCGCGGCCGGTGCCGGCGTGGAGCGAGGCGTAGGCGTTGTCGTGGGGCGCGAAGATGTCGACGACGTCGTCACCGTCGACGTCGCCGAGCGCGAGGTTCTGGTCGTAGCCGCCCGTGACGTAGCAGGCGTCGTCACAGCCCGCGGCGCCGCCGGTGTTGGGTGGGAAGCCGGCGACGACGGCGCCGTTCGCCTCGTACGCCATGAGGATGTCGCGGCGATCGGTGCCGTCGAGCGGGTCGCTGGTGACGACGACGAGCTCGAGCGCGCCGTCGCCGTCGATGTCGCCGGCGGCGAGGGTGCGCAGCTCGTCGCGCCACGTCACCGGGAAGCCGGGGAGCGCGGCGCCGGTCGCGTCGAACGCGAAGAGCTGGCCGCGCGAGGCGACCGCGACCTCGAGCCCGGCGCGCGACGGCACCAGGTCGGCGACCACCGGCGAGCTCCAGATCCGCCCGCCGGTCGAGGCGCGCCACACGACCGCGCCATCGCTCGCGTGCCAGACCAGGAGCAGCTCGTCGCGCGGCGCGATGATCTCGGGCGTGCCGTCGCCGTCGAGGTCGGCGACCGCGGGAGACGCGAGCCAGCCCTCGTGCCAGCGATCGAAGAGGGTGTACACGAGCGCGGGCGCGGCCACCGTCGCCGCGCCGCCGCCGCTGGCGGCCTCGCAGCTGGGGGAGGGCAGCGGCAGGGGAGGCCCGTCGTCATCACCGTCGCCCCCACCTCCACACGCCGACCCCACGATCACGAGCGAGCAAAGCACGCGACGCATCGTCGGAGCGTACTCCGATTCCCGCACCGGTTGCGCCGGCGCATGCGGCGACGCAGACCTTGCGGCGCCGCGGGGAGGCACGCGACCTGCACTGCTCGGGAACGGACGACGCACGGAGGTCGCATGTACCGGCTCCTCACCTGCCCCGACTCCGCCCACCTCGAGCTGGTCGAGTTCATCGACGATCCGCTCGGCACCCTCATCGCCGGCTGCTCGCGCTTCCGGCCTCCGTGCGCGCTGGGATGCCCGCGCACCTGCGCGGCGCTCATCGACCGTGGCGTGCGCGACCTCGACTCGATCGAGCTCGTCGACGCGGCGCCCCAGGACCCGACCTCGGTGACCGTCGCCGGCCGACCCTCACGCCAGCGCCTCGGGAGCTGCGAACAGGCCGTGGAGCCGGCGCGCGAGCGTGCCGGCGGCGAAGCCGTCGACGATGCGATGGTCGAAGGTGGCGCAGAGGCGGAGTACCGGGCGTACCTCGAGGCGGTCGCCCCCGACCACGACGGGACGTGGCCGCACCTCGGGGACGAGTAGCAGCATCGGGACGCGCGCCATCGGCACGAACGGCGCGAACGCGGTGTCGATGCCGAACATGCCCACGCTCGTGATCATCGCCGAGCCGAACGCGTCGCGCGGCAACCCCAGGCCGGGCAGATCGAGGTGGAGCTCGTTGACCGCGAGATCGCCGGCCCGGAGCGCGGCGCGCGTGAGCCACCACGGCAGCTTCGAGAAGCCGGCCTTGCTCTTCCGGTAGCTCGGGTCGGCGCCGCTGCGGATGTCCCTCGCGCGCTTGCCGAGCTCGGTCGCGATCTCGACCAGCGAGCGCTCGTCGGCGCGATCGATGCGCACGCCCGACAGGTCGCGCCCGCCGTCGGTGGCGACGGTGAGGAAGACGTCGATCGAGGTGCGCTGCTCGAGCTTGCCCCAGAAGCGCACCTTCGCGTTCAGTGCGGGCTGATCGCGCAGCGCGAGGGCGACCGCGCGCGCCACCAGGTGGGTCACCGTCAGCTTGTGCCCGGTGCGCGCGCCGTGCGCCTCCAGGAACGCGAGCGCGGGCACGGCGTCGATGTCCATGGTGCCGTAGATCGTCGGGTCGCGCGGCGGTCCCCACATGGCGGCGGCCATGCGGCGAAAGGGCGAGGCGTCGGTGAGCGGGACGAAGTCAGACATGGGCGCCTCCGGCGGCTGGCGCGATCGTCGCGTGATGGAACCCGAGGCGCGGATCGCTCCAGCGCCCGAGGTGGCGCGCGAACGTGCGCATCTCGGGGAACGGGATCCGCCGGTGCACGACCAGCTCGGGGTAGCGATAGACGAGGACGGTGTTGAGCCCGCGGTGCGCGGACAGGAGGAAGCGGCGACACGGTGACAACCCGAGGCCGTAGCTGCCGTCGAGCACGCTGCCGCGCGCCGCGCGCACCGCCTTGACCAGCAGGTGGGGCTCGCCGACGAGGTTGGCGCGCGCCGCGGCCTCGACGAGGTTGGCCAGCCCGACCCGCAACCCCTTGAGCTGTCCGAGTGGTCCGGGGTGCTCGTTCACCCAGCGCACGCGGTCGAAGCGGGCGAGGTCGACGCGCGCGATCGCGCCCGACGCGCAGCAGTTGTAGATGACCTCGTCGCTGGTGACCACGACGTCCGACGTGAGCGCGCCGGGCAGGTCGCGCGGGATGGCGAGGTGTCGCGTCACGCGCGCGTCCGCGCCATCGATCTCGAACAGGTAGTTCTTGAAGTCCTCGATCACGTACTCGGTGAAGTCGCCGTCCTGCGGGCGGCAGCGCTGGGTCGGCGCGTAGAACACGTCCCTGGTCGGGTGCACGCCCAGGTGCCACGCCGTCGCCGGCAGCGCGACGACGCGCGCGGTGCCGGCGGCGAGATCGAAGACGCCGACCTGGTTGGCGAAGGTGCCGTGCACGTCCATCGCGCCGTAGAAGAGGTACTTGCCCGAGGGCGACCGCTTCACCGCGTGGGGCAGGGTGACGCCGTGCGCGCCCAGGCGCTCCGGCCGCTCGAGCGCGTCGAGCGAGAAGCGCCAGAAGTGGTCGCCGATCGCGGTGATGAACGTGCGCGCGTCGAGCCACACCGCGTGGGTCTGGCTCTCGTAGAAGCGGCGCGGCGCGCCGAAGCGGAGCGTCGAGAAGCGCGCGATCTCGTCGAGCGTGCGCGGGTCGTAGAAGAGGAGCAGCTGCGACAGGTTGCCGAGGAAGCCGGTCTCGCCGCCCGGCGCGAGCTGGGTCGCGTGCCCGCCGGCGACGCCGGAGAAGAAGCGCACCTCGGGGGTCCACGTGTCGGCGTCGGGATCGCAGCGCAGGCGGGCGACGCCGGCCCAGCCCTCGAAGCCGTTCAGGCCGTGACCGTCGAGGGCGATGAAGAAGTCGAACGGGCGACCGGCGCTCATGGTCCGAGCGTGCGCCGGCGCCCGCCCGCCCGCTTCCAGAGCCGCGCCAGCCGCTTGCAGGATCGCGCCACGAGCGGCACGCTCGCCCCATGCTGCCGCGCCTGCAACTCGTCGAGTGGAACGACCTCGAGGCCACGCCCGCGGCGCTCCGTGACGTCATCGTCGAGAGCCTGTCGCGCTCGCTGCGCTGGGGCCGCATGATGCGCGGCCTCGTCGAGCCGTTCCGCGCCTTCCTCGACGCCGCCGGCACCGACGAGGTGCTCGACCTGTGCGCGGGCGCGGGCGGCCCCGCCGCGGTGCTCGCCACCGAGCTGGGCGCGCGCGGCGCGGCCCCGCGCTTCCTGCTCACCGACCTCTTCCCGCGCCCCGAGGCGTGGAGCGAGGTCCAGCGCGATCACCCGGGCGTCGTCGACTTCGTCGAGACGCCGGTCGACGCCACCGCGATCCCGCCCGACCTCGCCGCCGGCCGCGCCCGCGTCGTCATCAACGCGTTCCATCACTTCCCGCCGCCGCTCGCGCGCGCGATCCTCGCCGACGCCGTCGCCGGCTCGCGCGGCATCTTCATCTCCGAGGCGCTGGTGCGGAACCCGCTCAGCTTCCTCGCGTTCGGTCCCGCCGGCCTCGCCGCGCTCTACGCCGATCCGCTGCTCGCGAAGCGCGATCGCCTCAAGAAGGCGTTCCTCGTCTGGGCGACGCCGATCGCGCTCGCCGCCGGCACCTGGGACGGCCTGGTCTCGACGATGCGCATCTACGAGGAGTCGGACCTGCGCGAGATGGTGGCGCCGTTCGGCGACCGCTTCCGCTGGACCTACGGCACGTACACCCACTCGCTCGGCGGCCGCGGCTATTACTTCCACGGCGTGCCGCGCACGTGAGCGCCAGTCGCGAGGGGCTCGTCGCTGCGCCCGATGTCGCCAGCTATCGCGCCGCGCCGGCGGGGCGGTACCTGGCGGGGGCCAGCGGCCTGGTCTTCTGCGCTCGCCCGGACCTCTGGGGCTTCGCCGTCTGGGGACGCCCCACGCCCGCCGAGGTGCGCGCGACCGCGGCCTTGCTCGCGCTCGAGCTGCGTGCGCCCGCGGTGCGCCACGCCTCGCTCGTCGACGCGCGCGCCCTCGACGCCGTCGACCCCGAGGCGTTCGCCGTGATCGGCGCCTACGTCGCCGCCAACTTCGCGGCGCTCGGGCGTCAGGTCGATCGCCTCGCGATCGTGCGCCCGCCGGGCATGACCGGTGCGACCGTCGCCGGCTTCTTCGCCGTGCAGGACGCGCCGTACCCGGTGAAGGTGCTCGGTGACCTGCGCCGCGCCGTCACCTGGGTCGGCGGTGACGCCGCGCTCGCGACGTCGCTCGACGAGGCCGTCGCCGCGTCGCGCGGCCAGCCGCCGCTCCTCGCCGCCCTCCGCCGCTGGCTCGAGGTCCACCTCGTCGATGCGGCGTTGCCCGTCGCCGCCAGGGCGCTCGGCCAGGCCCCGCGTTCGCTCCAGCGCCACCTGCGCGCCGCCGGCACCGCGTTCCAGCGCGAGCTCGACGCCGCGCGCGTCCGCGTGGCGCAGCGCCTGCTCGAGACCTCGCGCGCCTCGCTCACCGAGATCGCGCTCGACGTCGGCTGCGCGTCGCCGCAGCACTTCAGCGCGCTCTTCCGCCGCGTGGCCGGCGAGACGCCGAGCGCGTGGCGGGCGTCGCGCTCGGCTCAGGTGGCGAGCAGCTCGACGACCGCGCGCGACGGCACGAAGAAGTAGCCACCGCCGCGCGGGATCACGAAGCGCGGCAAGGGCGGCGTGCGCAGGCGCGCCGGCCGCGCCGGGATCGTGAACGGGCCGCCGCCCGGACCCATGATCGGATCCGGCTCCTGGTAGATGCCGTTGAACGCGGGGTTGTTGTTCCAGATCTGCTGCACGAACTCGAAGCCGTGGGTGATGTTCGCCTGCAGGCACACGAACAGGAGCCCGGTGTCTCCGGACTCGCCGTTCAGCTTGCCCGCGATCGCGTCCTGGAGCTCCGGCATCACGCCGTAGGCGCGGCCGCGGCGGAGGATGCGGTGGCGCTTGACGACCTTCCACGACTCGGCGGCGCCGCCGCCGCGCTCGTCGCGCGGGTTCGCGCGCCGCACGTGCGACGCGATCGGGCACCGGTTGCCGTCGGGATCGTCGCCGTAGACGAACTCGTTGATCTTGGAATCGTGCATGCGCGCGCCCGGCTTCTCGGGGTGCAGCGCGACCGAGTTGCCGTTGGTCCAGCGTCCCATCGCGCGCGCCGCGAGCCAGTGCGTGGCCTCGTCGATGCCCACCGGGACGCCGTGGACGCCCTGCCAGTCACGCGCGAGCGTGCGGAACGCGTTCCAGAAGCCCTTCACGTCCTGCTCCAGCTTGCGGAACACGAGGAACGTCCCGTTCTTGCCGATGTCCATCCCGTCGGGGCACCTCGCGTGCTTCCTCGGATCGAGCACCGGGCTCTTCGGCACGTGGCCGTACTCGTTGCGGTAGCCGAGGAGGATCTCGCCGGCCGCGATCTCGTTGTGGGGCGACGGCAGGACGCCGGTGCGCGATGGCTGGCCCTTGATCCCGGGCTGCGACAGGCCGTCGGCGAAGCCGAACGGCTCGCGCTCCTTCCACTCGCCGCTCCACTGCGTGGTCATGGGCACGCCGCCGAACCGCTTGACCCGCGCGCGCTGCGCCGCCTCGGCCGCGCGGACGTGCTCGTCGGAGCCGGCGTAGAGCAAGATCATCGCGTCGCAGTCGCGCAGGTCGAGCGACCAGTCGGTCGGCATCGGCTTGTTCGTCTCGAGCTGGTCGAGGTCGTCGGGGTCGGCGACCACCTCCTTCTTCGCCTCGTCGAGCGAGATGGGATCGCCGAGCACGCGGGCCCGCCGCTCCATGCCGGCCTTGGCCTCGTACGGGAAGAGGTTCAGCGCCTGCGCGTCGAGCCCGAGCGTGCGCAACCCGCGGGTGGTGAGCGCGAGCTGGAGCCTCCCGGCCACCGGGCTCCCGCCGTCGGTGGGGAGCTTGTCCGCGGTCGCGCCGCGGTACCAGGCGATGTCCTGGCGCACCTCGTCGAGCCACGTTTTCGCGTTGCGCGTGTCGACCGCGCCGTCGGCCAGGTACTCGCGCGGCAACTGCACGAAGAGAAACGCGGCGTGCTTGAAGTCGCGCGCCCAGCCGCGGAACACGAGCGCCTGGATCTGCTCGAGATCGCGCTCGTCGAGCGCGTCGGGCACGGACTTGGGATCGATCGTCGTCATCTCGGGCCTCCCGCTCAGATTCGCTGCAGCCACTGCGTCACCTGCGCCGGCTCGAGCTCGGCGAACAGGCCACGATGGACCGCGATGTCGTCGTTCACGTTCTCGACGCTCGAGTAGCGCACGCCGCTCCACCACACCTGCGACGCGATCTGGCGATCGCGCGCCCATTGCTTGAACGTCTCCTCGTCGTCGGCTCCCTCGTCGAGCAGGTTGCGGGTCCTCGGATAGCCCTCGGTGTTCGACCACACCGCGGTGAGCCCACCCGACGCCCGGTCGACGAACTCCCCGAGGTAGCTGTCCCAGCTGAAGTCGTAGTTGGAGAAGAAGAGCAGCCGGTCGCGCCGCTTCTCCCTGGGGATGTCCTCGCGCCGGTCGTGGAGGATCACCCAGCGCGCGAAGTGGATGCTGGCGATGCCGCCCAGCTCACCGTTCACGAACCAGATGCGCGCGAGCTGGTCGATCGCGAAGAGCACCACCCGCTGCGTGAAGTAGCGGAAGAACCCGGGCTTGAGGTCGACCAGGTGGGTGAGCTGGTTCTGGACGATGCGGTCCTCGACGGCGATGAGATCGGGCATGCCGTGAACCGCGCGGTTCGCGCCCGCCGGCTTGTCGCGCTGCTCGTGCTTGCGCAGGGTCAGGTACCACCAGATCGTCACCGGCAGGAGCACGGTGAGGAGCAGGAGCGCGGCGAAGCCGATGAGCACGAGCGTCGCCCACTTGCGCAGGAAGAAGCCGGTGCCGCGGGGGGGCGCCGGCTCGAGATCGCCGGGCTGGAGCCCGGGCGGCATCGAGCGGACGTGCGCCACGATGGCCGCGCGCAGCTCGGCCTCGGTCATCTTCGAGACCCGCTGCCGGTGCTGGTCGAGGTACGTGCGGATGACCTCGTGCACCCGCCCGGCGGCGTCGACCTTGACCTTGGGCACGCCGCGGTAACCGCTGTAGAACGCCTCGGCCCGGATCGCGTGATCCATCATCCACTCGATCCACGCGTCCTCGCGCTTCATCCCCGGGTACGCCTTGCAGGCGCCGAACACCGCGTCGAAGTCGAGATGGACGCCGGGCGCGTCCGACGTCGCCTTCTGCACCACCTTGCGCAGGTAGTCGCGCGGATCGCCGTCGTGGTTGCACTCCCAGACCAGCATCGGCGGCAGGCGGTTGTCGGGGACCTTGTACTCGCCGCTGGGGAGCCGGTCGTCGACGATCACGAAGCGCATGAAGTGCGTGTCGGGCAGCTGCGCGGGCCGGAAGATCTCGTTGCGCACCGGCTCGCCGGCGTGGTCGAGCACGGCGCGGCCCTGCGCCACCCGCTCGGGGTGCGGGTTCTCCCCGACGACGTCGGTCCCGATGATCTCGAGGGTTCGCCGCAACGGCGCGACTTTGTCGTCTCCGTCTAATTCCGCGGCGATGGTCAGGGCGCGCGACGCGTACGTGGTTGGATCGAACAAGGCCGGCCTCCTCCGCTCAGCGACTGGTTCCGGGCAGCAGCATGTCGAGCATCGTCCCCGGCTTGCGAACGCCCTGGCGCGCCATGCTCTCGTGCGCGGCCGCCCGCATCGCCGCGCCCTCGTCGCCGCCGAGCAGCGCGCCCAGCCGGTTGCGGGCGGCGTGGGCGTAGAGGTGCGTCTCGGTCTCCGCGAACGCATGCACGGCGTCACGGAAGCCGGTCACGGCGCGCTCGGTGTCCCCCTCGAGCTCCGCGACCGAAGCGGCGATCATGATCGAGCAGGCGCGCATCAGCGGCATCTGCGAGCGACGGAATCGTCGCATGACCCGGCGGGCCTCCGCCAGTCCGTGCTTGTAGCGGTCGCTGCCCCGGGGGGCCTGGGCGGCGCGGGCCAGCGCGTGGCGGGCGATCGTGGCGCGCATCAGCAGGTCGAAGATCGGCGCGCGGTCGACCATCGCGCGCCGGATCGGCTTGAGGTCGGCGGCGAGGAGCGGGGTCGCGCTCTCCGGATCGCCGCGGTACATCGACAGGTCGAGGCGCGAGCACAGCGCGAGCATGTGCTGCATCTGCCGGACGCCGCTGGGCGAGGTCCATGAAGCCAGCGCGTCGACGATCTCGCCCTCGATGTCGTCGGGATCGAGGCGGGCGAGCCAGGCGACCGGGAACCCGCAACGCAGGGTGACGGCGGTGTAGCGGTTGCCGGTGCGCGACGCGCTCTGCACCATCGCCGGGACCCGCCGCGACAGCTCGCCCACCTCGCCGAGGTAGTAGAGGCTGAAGCAGCAGAACATCGTGACCGTGTCCAGCTCGAAGCCGGCGCGGCCGACGACCGCGCGGTAGAGCGTGATCGCCTCGGTCATGTTGTCGTAGGACGAGCGCCACCTGTTGTGGAGGAGCAGGTCGAGCATCCCGCGCGTCGTGAGCAGCTGCGCCTTGGCCTGCGCGTTGCTCGCGTCGGTCATCTGGTCGAGCCGGGCCAGGAGCCGCTGCGACCGCTTCGCCGACATCATCGCGGCGAGCCAGTCGGCCTCGAGCGCGATCGCGCGCGACACGCGCCACGGCTCGCCGAGCTTGAGCGCGAGGTGGAGGAAGCGCGCCGCGAAGTCGGCCGAGCGGAACGGATCGACCATGGCGAGGCCGAACGACGTGCCCTCGCAGACGTCGACGCGGGTGAGATCGGCCTGGCTGCACTCGGTGATCGGCCGCGGCTTGAAGCCCAGGCCGCGCAGGCGCAGCCACGCGCGGCGCGCGAGCATCGAGGCGAGCGCGCGCAAGGAGGTGCGCGGCAGCGAGAGGCCGACGCCCGAGAGGACGGTGCGCGTCATCTCCATGCCCTCGGTGACGTAGCCGGACTGCAGGAGCTGCTCGGCGGCGCGGCGGCGGAGCTCGAGCGCGCTCGACGCGTCGGAGCCCTCGGCGGCGGCGAGGAACTGGTCGGCGGCCTCGCGCGGGCGGCCGGCGTAGGCGAGCGAGTCGGCGAGCTGGCCGCGGAGGACGCGCTGGTCATCGGCGTTCCACGCCGGGTTCTCGAGCGACATCTGATAACAGCGCGCGGCGCGGTCGAAGTCGAGCTTGGCGCGGGCCTCGTCGCCGGCGCGGCGCGCGTACGGCGCGGCGCGGGCGAGGTCGCCGGCGCCATACCAGTGGCGCGCGAGCTGCTCGGCGCTGCCGCGGGCGGCGAGCGCCATGGCGAGCGCGCGGTGGTGCTTGGCCCGCCGCTCGGCGGGGAGCACCGAGAGCAACGTCTCGCGGATGCGGTCGTGGTACGGCTCGATCGTGTCGTCGGCGCGCGCCCCGCTGGTGCGCACGATGCGCTGCGCCCGCAGGTGCACGAGCTGACGCTGCAGATCCGCGCTGGGCAGGCTCGACGCGTGCAGGAGCGCGCGCTGGGGCAGCGGCTCGCCGGCGACCGCGAGCACCTCGGCGAGGTGACGCCCCTGCTCGCCGAGATCGTCGATGCGCGCCGACAGCATCGCCTCGAGGCCCTTGCCGGCGATGTCGTCGATCGAGCGGCCCTGCAGGTAACGGATCAGCTCCATCAGGAAGAACGGGCTGCCCGCCGACTCGCGCACCAGGCGCCGCGCTGTCTCCTCGTGCCCCGGTCCGAGCTGCGCGAGCGCGAGCTGCATCGCGACCGCCGGGTCGAGCGGGCCGAGCTCGACGGTCGTGAGCTCGGCGTCGAAGCGGCGCGCGAGCTGCTGCACCGCCCCCGAACCGTCGACGCGCGTGGCGAGCAGGAGCAGGAGGCGCGGCGGGTCGGGCGCGCGCATGAGGTCGGCGAGCAAGGTCGTCGTGTCGCGGTCGACCCACTGCATGTCGTCGAGGAAGAAGATGACGAGGCGGCGCTCGGTGAGCCGCTGCAGCGCCTCGCGCAGCGCCGCGAACGCGTACGTGCGCAGCTCCTGCGGGTCGGCCACCGTCCGCGTCTGCGGCGCGTCGGCGATCACCGGCACGCGGCCGAGCACCGGGAAGAGCGCGGGCAGGAGACACGCGTCGGTGGGCAAGAGCGCCCGCGCCTCGTCGAGGGGGAGCTCGAGCCACCAGCTGGACAGCTCGTCGATGAGGTCGTCGATCGCCTTGTACGGGACGTCCTCGCGATCGAAGCAGCGCCCGCGCAGGACGACCATGTCCTCGTGCGAGGCGCGCGCGCGCTCGAAGAAGCGGTTGACCAGCGCGCTCTTGCCCATGCCCGACGGCGCGCGCACGATCGCCACCGCGGCCCGGCCGTTGCCCACGGCGGTGAGCGCGTTGTCGAGCCGGTCGAGCTCGGCGTCGCGGCCCGCGAACCCGCCCTCGCGCGACCGGGTGATGCTCGACAGGCTGCGCTCGTCGTCGAGCCCGAGGCGGGTGAGGAGCGCGCGGCCGGAGGGGCGCGCCGACGGATCGCGGTCGAGCAGCTGGCGGCAGAGCTCGTCGAGATCCTCGGGGATGCCGCTGCACAGATCCGACGGCGCCGGGGCGTTCCGGGTCTGCTTGTCGAGGACGACGCGCGCCGGCGATCCCTCGAACGGCAGCTTGCCGGTCAGCGCCTGGAAGATGACGACGCCGACGGCGTACCAGTCGGCTGCGGCCGAGAGCGTCGCGTCGGCGGCGCACTGCTCGGGCGCCATGTACGCGACGGTCCCGACGATCGAGCCCGACTCGTAGCCGCGCCGCCGCTCGAGCTCGGCCACGAGCCCGAAGTCGAGCAGGACGACGCGTCCCTCGCTGGTCACGCGGATGTTGGGCGGCTTGACGTCGCGGTGGATCTTGCCGGCCGCGTGGAGCGCGTGAAGGCCGCGCGCCAGCTGCGGCAGCGCCAGGCGCAGCTTGTCGAGGTCGCACGCACACGGCACCCTGGTCGGCGAACGCGGCGCGGCCGCCTTGCCGCCTGCCGGCGCGGGCAGCGTGTCGCTACGCGCCCGCAGCGGTGGCGTCGCGATCAGCTCGTGGGCCGGGATGGCCAGCGGCGGCGAGGGGACGTCGTCGGCGGTGGCGGCCAGCGCCCAGTCGGAGCTGGGCACGTCGGGCGACCGGTCCCACAGGTACGTGAGCAGGTCGTCGCCGTCGAGCAGCTCCATCGTGAAGAAGCACGCATCGCTGTCGACGACGAGATCGTAGAGCGCGACCAGGTTCGGGTGAGACAGATCGGCGAGGCCGCGGAACTCGCGCTTGAGCTGGTAGACCTTCTCGACATCCGGGTTCGAGATCGTCTTGAGGGCGACGCGTTGACCGCGTTCGCGATCCTCCGCTTCGTAGACCACTCCCATGCCGCCCGCACCGATGCGGCGGACCACTTGGTACCTCCCCGTGGCGAGCGCGCCCTCGAGCACTCGCCGACGATCGTACACGACGCCTGCTCGTCGCGCAGCGGTGAACGGGGCTCTATCCGCTCCGGAGGCGGCGCGCGAGCTGGCTGACCGGGTACACGATCGCGCGGATGCCGTTGCGCGCGCCCGTCGGGACATACCTGCGACCCGTGTTGAGCATCGAGATTCGCAGCGCGTTGCCGTTCGCCGGCAGACGTTGGACCAGCGTCAGCGTCGCGAGGGCGGCCCAGGCGTCGCCACGTCGTCCCTCGATGGTGAACGTCGCCGTGCCGTCGGCGAGGTCGGCGTCGAGGCGCGCGAGCCGGTTGTCGCCGTCGCGCGGCTCGGTGCGCGGCGGCCTCGCGCGCAGCGTGACCGTGCCGAAGTCGGCCACGCGCCACGGCGTCACCGAGGAGTACTCGTTGGCGAGGTAGTCGGCGACCTTCACGGAGCCGATCGTGCCGGGCAACGACAGGAACGACTTGAACGTGCCGAAGACGAGGTCCTGATCGCCGACGGTGAGGTCGTCCGACGCCTCCTTCTGGCACCGCACCGAGAAGCCGAGCACGTCCTTGCCCGTCGAGTTCTCCTTGCCGAGGCCGCCCGAGAGCCGCGCGAGGCACGGACCCTCGAGGCGGCGGCCGGCGACCGGATCGATCGCGGTGAGCTGCGCGCGGCACACGGCGCCGTCGAAGTGGATCGGCCGCGCGCCCTTGAGGAGGGCCCACAGGAAGATGACCGGCGCCAGCACCAGCCCGACCGCCATCCCGAAAATGAACAGGATCGTCAACCCGACCGTCTTCACGGTTTCGATCCTACTCCAGAGATTCGCCGATCCCTAAAAACGGATCGAGGCGCCGATCGTCGCGCCCCCCGCCGTGGGCGCCGGCAGGATCTCGACGCGGTCGGGCTCGAGCGCGAAGGCGAGGACGGCGGCGATGGCCGCGGCCCCGGCGACGCCGAAGCCGATGTTGGCGAAGAGCGCCTGGCGCTCGCCGCGCTCGCGTACGGCCTCGGCGTCGTCGAAGGAGTGCATGTCGCTCGCGGCGTTCAGCGCGGCGAGCTCGTCCTCGGTCTGGCCGACCTGGTAGGCGAAGAAGCCGCCGGCGCCTGCGGCGACGACGGCGACGCCGGTCCACACCGGCCAGCGGACGATCGTCGGCCAGCCGCCGCGTGGCGCCGGGCGGTCGGGGCCGCCGACCTCGGGTCCGCGCCCGGGCGTCGTCGCGCTGCCCGTCGCGCTCGCGGGGCCCGCGACGGTGCGGCGCGAGAGCTCGTTGCCGCGTGCGTCGACGACCGCGATCGTGACCGCGACCGACCTCGCGTCGGCGGCGGGCAGCACCGCGCGGGTCCCCGTGACGGCGACCACGGACGCGTCGCCGAGCTGGAGGCGCATGCCGGCGACCATCGACAGCGGGTCGTGGGCCGAGAGCACGATCTCGACCTTGTCCGCCTGCCGGTTGACGGCGACGTCGACCGAGAAGCGGCCGACCTTGTCGGCCTCCGCGCGCGCCTCGGCGAACGGCATCCCGATCTTGGGCGAGCTGCCGGCGGGGAGCTCGGCCTTCGGATCGAGCACGATCCAGCGCAGGAAGTGGTCCTTGGCCGACCGGGTGTCGCCGAGCGCGGCGGCGCTCTCGCCGGCGAGCCGGTACGCGCGGTGGAGCGCCTTGCCCTCGAGCTTGCCGCCGTCGAGCGCCTGGGTCGCGAGCTTCCGCGCGGCCTCGTAGTCGATCTCGTCGATCGCCTGCTGCGCCTGATCGAGCAGGGCGCTGTCGTCGGCGAACGCCGGCGCCGCCGCCGACGCGAGCAGCAACGTGATCGCGATCCTCGCGCCGTTCACCAGGTAATCTTACGCCGGGCGTCGCCGCCTGCGGGGACCGTGATGCGCAGGGTCTTGGTCCGGCCATCCTCGGCGACCGCCTTGACCGTGTGCTCACCCGCGGGCACCGTCATGCCGAGGATCGGCGTCACGCCGAGCTTCTTGCCGTCGAGGTAGATGGTCGCCCACGGCCGCGCGTCGACGAAGAGCTTGCCCGGCTTGGCCGGCGGCGGCCTCTTCACCTGCGTCACGCGCCGGGGCTTCTCGACGGTGTCTTCAGGCTCCGCGGGCTCCACCTGTGCCGTCCCGACATCGACCGCCGTCGTCGTATCTGAACCCGTGCCCGTGCCCGTGCCCGTGCCCGTGCCCGATTCCGGGGCCGATCCCGATCCCGATCCCGACTCGGTCCCGGACCTGGACTCCGATCCCGTCTCCGGCTCGATCTCGGTCACCGTGGTCCCACTCGCGCTCGCGCTCCCCGCTCCACTCGCGCTCGCCACTCCGCTCGCGCTTCCCGCTCCACTCGCGCTCGCGCTCACCACCGCGATCTCCGGCGGCTTCTCCGTCTCCTTCGTCCTCATCCACCACAAGGCCGCGATCAACCCCGCCCCCACCGCCAGGATCACCACCGCGATCATCCGCCACCGGCTCGGCGACTCCTCCTCGAACCCGGCGACCACCGGTACCGGCTCGACGCCTCGTTCCTGCATCGGCACCGGCACCGGCGTCGGCATCGGCGTCGGCATCGGCGTCGGCGCGTTCACCACCTCGATCTCCGGCGACGTGTCGACCGCCGGCGTCGTCGTGGCCCGCCAGTCCGCGACCGTCGGCGCCGCCGAGCGCGGCAACCCGAGCGCCTCGGCGCCGAGCATCTTCTCGACCGATGGCACCGACGGCTCGGTCTCCTCCGCCCGCAGCGGCAGCCGATCGAGCGCGCCCGCCGCCAGCATCGACGCCGTCGCCGCCGTCGGCGCGCGCATGTCGGTGTCACCGCCATCGTCGTCGAAGCGCCGGTCGTTCACGCGCACCTCGTTGCCGCACCGCTCCCACACCACGTGGACGATCTGATCCGTCGTCGATGGCGACTCGGGCAACAGCGCATCGATCAGCGCCCGCCGCAGCTCCGCCGCCGTCGCGAACCGCTGCCCGCGCTCGACCCGCAGCGCCTGCACGATCACCGCGTCGAGCCGTGCGTACGCCGCGCCCATCCCGGCGAGCCGTGGCACCCGCGCGTTGCGGATGCCGTCGACGGTGTCGGCCGGGCCGCCGCCGCCGAAGAGCCGCTTGCCGGTCAGGAGCTCCCACAGGACCACGCCGAGCGCCCACACGTCGGTACGCCGATCGAGCGAGTCCGCCGCCAGCTGCTCGGGCGACATGTACGTGAGCTTGCCCTTGACCTTGCCCTCCTCGGTGCGCTCGCTGATCCCGTCGTCGACCTTGGCGATGCCGAAGTCGAGCACCTTCACCAGACCGTCGACGGTGACGAACAGGTTGTGTGGCGACACGTCGCGGTGCACGAGCCCGAGCAGGTTGCCGCCCTGATCGCGCTGTTCGTGCGCGTAGTGCAGCCCCTCGCACGCCTGCGCCACCATCGCCACCGCCAGGTCGGGCGTCAGCGCGCCGCCGCTCTTGAGCAAGTGCGAGAGCGGCGCGCCGCGCAGGTACTCCATCGCGATGTAGTACTCGCCGTCGACCTCGCCCAGCTCGAAGACGCTGCACACGTTGGCGTGCGAGAGCCGCGCCGCCACGCGCGCCTCGGTCATGAGCATCTTCATGAACGACTGGTTCTCGGCGAGCTCGGGCAGGACCCGCTTGATCACCATCGGCTTCACGAAGCCGCCGGGCGCGAGCAGCTGCGCCGCCCACACCTCGGCCATGCCGCCGGCGGCCAGTCGCCCGCAGAGGCGATACCGGCCGAACATGATGTCCCTGGCGTTGGCGCGCTTCGACGGGGTCATGGCGCGACGTGAGCTACCCTGCACTCGGCGGACGGATGATCTGCCGGCCTACATGCTGCGAGGCCGGAGCAAGGCCTCGCAAGCGTAAATGATAGCAGGGGTCGGACCCCGAGCTGTGAGCCAAGCGACCGGTCGCGACGGGACGCCTTCCGTCCCGAACCGCTTGCGGCGACAATGGCCAGGTGCGGCCTGGGGTTCCAGCGGTTGTCGTGACCACGCTCGCCGGGCTCGCTGGCTGCGCCTTCGACTTCGGCTTCGACGGCACCCGCTACCGGTGTGGGGCGGGCGGCGCCTGTCCACCTGGCCAGGCGTGTGTGGGCGGTTTCTGCGAGGCGGCGTCGGACGCGCCCGCCGTGGACGCTCCCCTTGACGACGCCGGCCCGACCGACGCCCCGGTCGACGGTCCGGTCGACGGCATGGTCACGAGCACGGCGTGCGGGACGCTCGACCTCCTGCGCGACGACTTCGGGACGGCTGGCGACGGTCCGTTCTTCAACCCGTTCAACGCCGCCAACGTGACGCTCGTCGAGACCGGCGGGCGCCTGGTCATCGACCTCGCGCCTGGCGCCGATGGCTATGGCGGCTACGAGTCGTTCTACCTCTACGACTTCCACGGCGGCGCGTTCGTGACCGAGGTCGTCGAGCACGCCGCCGACAACACGATCCTCGAGGTGCGCAACCATCTCGGCAACAAGGCCCAGCTGGTCGAGCAGAACGGGACGATCTCGGCGTCGCTCTACTCGGTGCCGAGCCCCGGCGTCCTCATCTCGCGCGCGTGGAACCCGAGCGAGGTCTTCTGGCGCATCCGTGAGGAGGGCGGGGACATGATCTGGGAGACGTCGGCCAACCGGCAGACGTGGAACCTGCTCCATCGCCGCGCGCTGCCGTTCGACGTCACGCACGTGCAAGGCATCGTCGCCGCCGGCGGCACGGTCAGCACGCTCTCGCGCTCGAGCTTCGAGCAGGTCAACCCCGACCCGACGACGATCCCGTACTGCCCCGCCGGTCAGCTCGTCGACGACTTCGCGACCGCCGGGCTCTATCCGCGCTGGTACGCGTACCAGAACGCGGGGTGCACGCTGATGGAGACCGGCGGTAACCTGGTCATGACGTACCAGACCGGTAGCACGAGCGCGTTCTGCGGCCTGAACAGCGCGCACCTGTACGACTTCTCGGGCAGCGACGGCCTGACGATCGACGCCAGCACCTTCCCGTCCGCGGCCAACTTCGTCACGTACCTCGAGGCCTCGGTGCCGGGGACGGGCGGCCGCACGCGCGCCGAGATGGCCCTCGACGGCTCGACGATCCACATGCGCATCATGGTCAACGACGCGCTGGTGGTGGGCTCGCAGCTCACGATCGATCGCGTGATGCACCGCTGGTGGCGCTTGCGCGGCGCCGGCTCGACCGTGATCTGGGAGACGGCGCCCGACGGCAGCACCTGGGCCGAGCGCTTCCGCGGGACCGCGCCGTTCCCGCTGGCGCCGCTCGACCTCGGTCTCGGCGCCGGCCGCTACGGCACGCTGTCCTCGCCGGTGACGATCACCCTGCCTGGGATCAACGCGAGCTGATGTCCACACCCGCCGGTGTCCGCCTCGGGTTCGTGGTCGCGCTCTTCGGCGCCGGCTGCAGCTTCGACTTCGGCTTCGACGGCACGCGCTATCGCTGCGGCGCCGGCGATCGCTGCCCGCCGGGCCAGACGTGTGTGGCCGGCGTGTGCGAGGCGACCGGCGATCCCGACGCCGGGCCCGACGCCTCGGTCCCTGGCGCGTGCGGCACGCTCACGCTCCTGGCCGACACGTTCGACATGCCCGGCGCCGCTCCGTTCTGGACCAGCTTCGCCGACAGCGGCTCGACCATCGCCGAGGGCGGCGGCCAGCTCGTCATCGACCTGAACGCGGCGGCGGACGCCTACGCCGGCTACGTCTCCGCCTACTTCTACGATCTGCGAGGTGGGGCGATCGAGCTCTCGGTCGCCGAGGTGCTCGGTTCGAGCACGATCCTCGAGGTCCGCAACCACCTCGGCAACGTCGCCCAGCTCGTCCACGAGGGCGGCGCCATCGACGCGTCGACGTTCAACTGGCCCGGTGCCGCGACCCACGCCTCGCGCGCATGGAACCCGGCCGAGCGGTACTGGCGGATCCGCGAGGACGCTGGCGAGCTGGTCTGGGAGCTCTCGACCGATCGCGCGACCTGGAGCGAGCTCCACCGCCGCGCGCTGCCGTGGGACGTGAGCTACGTGCGCGGCGTCGTCGCCGGCGGCGGCGCGGCGCCGGCACCCTCGCGCGCGCGCTTCGACGACGTCAACACCGCCGCGCCGACCGGCGCCTACTGTCCGCTCGACCAGCTCCAGGACGACTTCGCCACGACGCCGCTCGGACCGCGCTGGGATCCGTACACGGCCACCGGCTGCACCATCACCGAGACCGGCGGCGACCTGACGCTCACCTACACGAACGGCACCGGCAACGTCTTCTGCGGCATGACGTCGTTGCAGCTGTGGAGCCTCGCCTCCGGCGACGGCCTCGTCGTCGACAGCGCGGGCCTGCCCACGATCCCCAACTTCGTGACCTACGTGCAGCTCGCGGTGCCCGGCACCGGCGGCCTCACCCGCGTCGAGATGTCGCTCGACAACACGTCGCTGGAGCTCCGCCGCTACGTGAACGACACGATCACGGCCAGCCGCTCGATGTCGTTCGATCGCACCGCGCATCGCTACTGGCGCGTGCGCGGCGACGGCGCGACCGCGATCTACGAGACCTCGCCCGACCGCGCCACGTGGACGGAGCGCTGGCGCATCGACACCCCGTTCCCGCTCACGCCTGTCGAGGTGAACATCGGCGCCGGCCACTACGACACCATCGCGGTGCCGCTCAACGTCACGCTCCCCGGCGTCAACGCCGACTGACGCGCCGCCCGGCTCAGACGTCGAAGAACCTGAACCGCCCGGAGTCGAGCAGCGCGCGAACGCGAGCCAGCAGCGTGTCGGGCGCGGCGTAGTCGGGGTGGTGGCCCAGCGCCTCGGCCACGCGCTCGATCGCGAGCGTCTCGTCGGCGAGGGGGAGCCGCCGATGACGCGGCGGCGCGACCGCAGGGTGCCCGGCGTACTCCAGGGCGTCGAGCCGCGCCACGCCCACGGCGTGCGCGACCGGGATCTGGCGCCGGCATCGGCACAGGTTTGCCGGGTCGACCAGGCCGCACCGCGACTGCATCCAGGCGCCGAGCCGCGCTCGCGCGCGTTGCAGTCGCTTGCGATAGGTCGCGGGGGGCAGCTCGAGCACCGCCGCGGCCTGCGCGTCCGGGAGCTCGAACACCTCGGCCAGCGTCCAGGCAACGCGATGCGCGCGGTCCAGCGAAAGCACCATCGCCTCGGTGCACGACAGCCGCACCTCCTCGGCGAGGGTCGCCAGCTGCGCTTCGGTCGCGGCGGGCATGGGTGGCTCCTCGTCCCCCATCGCGAGCATCTTCTCGATCTGCTCGAAGCTCGCGAGCTCCTCGCGCGGGCTGCGTTTCCGCGCGAGCAAGTGACGCGTCGCGATCGTCCACGCCCACGTGCGCAGCGCGCTCTCGCCGCGGAACTGGCCGATCTTGGTGATGACGATGACGAGGATCTCCTGGGTGGCGTCCTCCGCGTCGGCGCGTAGCCCCAGCATGCGGAACGCCAGGCGGTAGAGGTCGTCCTGCAGGCCGACGATCAGCCCTTCGAGCGCGTCGCGATCACCGGCGCACGCACGCGCTGCGAGCTGCTCGAGCGTGGGGCTGGTCATGGCTGGAATGCACGCCCGAACGACGGCCGATCCGCGACGCGTCGGTAGTATGGCTGGAGCACCGGGTGGGTGGCCAGCTCGCCGACCTGATCGGCGAGCCACAGACAGCCGCCGACGAGCGCATCGGCGATCGAGAACCGATCGCCGAGCAGGTACGGGTTCTCCGCGACGGCGCGGGCGACCACCGGTGCGACCTCGGCGAACTCCGCACGGCCTTCCGTCGCGATGTCGGCCCGTCGCGCAGGCTCGGGCAAGAACATCGTGTTCATCGCGATCTTCGACAGTGGGACGAGCTCCGTGATGATGGCGTAGACACACCACTGGTAGTACCGCGCGCGCGCCGCGGTGCCTGGCGGCGGCGCGCCGCTCCGGTCGGGCCGAAGGTCGCCCAGGAACAACGCGAGCGCGGCGGACTCGTGGACCGGTGCGCCGTCGATCGCGAGCGCGGGCAGCCGGCCATGCGGGTGGATGGGCCCCGCGTAGCTCGGATGCTTGTGGGCGCCAGCGGCGACGTCAACGCGGACGAGCTCGTACGGCAGCTCGAGCTCCTCGAGGACGAAGCGAATCAGGCAGGACCGCGTCGGGAACGCGTGATAGAGCGTGAGCGCAGGAAGGTGCATACCGCGTGAGAGCGGCGCACGATCGCGGATGTGACGCGTCGCCTGGCGAGACCCGCAAGCGTACGAGATAGAGGCGCTTTTCGAGCCGCACACGGTGCACGCGACCGTGCCAGCCCCGAAGCTGCGCTCCCGGCTACTTGCTCGCCGATGCGGAGCCGAGCTGCTTCTGCAGCTCGCCCGACTCGAGCTGCTTCTCGAGGTTGTCGGCGCCGCCGATCAGCACGCCCTTCACGAAGACCATCGGGAAGGTTGGCCAGCCGGTCCACATCTTGAGCGCGGTTCGGCGGCGCCAGGTGTTCAGGTAGCTCCCGTACTCCAGGTACTTGAACTCGATGCCCTTCGCCTTCAGCGCCTTGCGGGCGCGGCGCGGGTGCGGATTCTGGCTCATCCCGACGATGACCACGTCGTGGGCGGCGATCGCCGCCTGCACCTCCTCGACGATGTCGCGGTGGTTGTTCGCGACCTTCTCGCGGATCGACGGATGGATGCGGTCCTCGGGCAGGATGTGTCGGCTCATGCCTGGTTTATAGTCCGCGCCATGACCGCCGCCAACGAGCGCCACGGGGGCTCGATCATCGCCGACGTCCTGGCTCGCCACGGCGTCAAGCACCTCTTCACCCTCTGCGGCGGGCACATCTCGCCCATCCTCACCGGCTGCGAGTCGCGCGGCATCAAGGTCGTCGACGTGCGCGACGAGGGCCACGCCGTGTTCGCCGCCGACGCCGCCGCGCGCATGACCGGCACCGTCGGCGTCGCCGCCGTCACCGCCGGCCCCGGCGTCACCAACACCGTCACCGCGCTCAAGAACGCGCAGATGGCGCAGACGCCCCTCATCCTCTTCGGCGGCGCGACCGCGACCTTGCTCAAGGGCCGCGGCTCGCTCCAGGACATCGATCAGCTCTCGATCATGAAGCCGCTCACCAAGTGGGCGACCAGCGTGTCGACGGTGCCGTCGCTCGCCACCATCGTCGAGCGCGCCGTCGTCGTCGCCACCACCGGCGTGCCCGGCCCGGTCTTCATCGAGGTCCCCGTCGACCTCCTCTATCCCGAGGACCAGATCCGCGCCATGTACGCCAAGGAGGTCGGGCTCGGGAAGGCCAAGGGCCTCTCGGCGCGCGCGCTCGAGCTCTACGTGCGCGGCCACCTCTATCGCCAGTTCAACGCGCCGCAGCTGCCGGACCTGGCGATGTCGCTCCCCGAGGTGCGGCTGCCGACCCTGCGCTCCGCCGGCGACGGCCTCGCCGCCGCCGCCCGCGCCCTCCGCAGCGCCGAGCGCCCGCTCGTCATCGTCGGCGCGCAGAGCATGGTCGGCGTCCGCGATCCGGACCGCGTCGCGCGTGCGCTGCGCGAGCTCGGTGCGCCCGTCTACCTCGCCGGCGCGGCGCGCGGCCTCCTCGGTCGCCACGACGATCTCCAGTTCCGCCACGCGCGCACGCCCGCGCTCAAGGAGGCCGACTGCGTCGTCGTCTGCGGCTTCCCGTTCGACTTCCGCCTCGGCTACGGCCGCACCATTCCGCGCAGCGCCACCGTCATCACCGCCAACCTCTCGGCCGCGGAGATGAAGAAGAACCGCCGGCCCGAGATCGCCGTCGAGATGCACCCCGCCGACTTCCTCGTCGCCCTCTCCGCGCAGGCCAGCCAGGCCAACGCCGCGCAGAAGTGGGGCGGCTGGTTCGAGACGCTGCGCGGCCGCGAGCAGGCGCGCGACGCCGAGATCGCCAGGAAGGCGGCGCCCGCCGGCGACCTCGTCGATCCGATCCACTTCTTCCTGCGCGTCGAGGAGGCCATGGCCGACGACGCCATCCTCGTCGTCGACGGCGGCGACTTCGTCGCCACCGCCAGCTACATCGTGCGCCCGCGCGCGCCGCTGTCGTGGCTCGACCCCGGCGTCTTCGGCACCCTCGGGGTCGGCGGCGGCTTCTCGGTCGGCGCCGCCGCCTCGCGCCCCGGCAAGGAGATCTGGCTGGTCTGGGGCGACGGCTCGAGCGCGTACAGCCTCTCCGAGTTCGACACCTTCGTGCGCCACGGCTACGCGCCCATCGCGCTCATCGGCAACGACGCGTCGTGGGCGCAGATCGCGCGCGAGCAGGTCGAGATGCTGGGCACGCCGCTGGGCACCGAGCTGCGCCGCACCGACTATCACAAGGTCGCCGAGGGCTACGGCGGCGCCGGCCTCGTGCTCACCGACCCGGCGAAGATCGATGCGACGCTCGCCGAGGCCAAGTCGATCTCACGCAGCGGCCGGCCCGTGTGCATCAATGTGCACCTTCGCGCGACCGATTTCCGCAAAGGTTCGATCTCCATTTGATTCGACCGCGAGGTAAACGCGGATAGTGCTTGACTCATGCTCACCGGGGAAGGAAGCCTCGGGGCAGATGGCTCGTGTCGAGCGCCTCGGCAAGTACGAGCTCCTGCGCCATCTGGCGTCGGGAGGCATGGCGCGCGTGTACCTGGCGCGGGTCGAGGGCGTGGGCGGCTTCACGCGGCACCTCGTGCTCAAGACCATGCGCCCCGAGCGCACCGACGACACGTCGTACGTGGCCATGTTCCTCGACGAGGCGCGCCTGGTCGCGACGCTGCACCACCAGCACATCGCGCAGGTCTACGACATCGGCGTCGCCGACGACGGCACGTACTTCCTGGCCATGGAGTACCTGCACGGCGAGACCATGCGCCACGTGCTCGAGCGCGCGCGTGACCTGCGCCAGCGCCTCCCGCTCGACTTCTCGCTCACGGTCGTCGCCTCCGCCGCCGCCGGCCTGCACCACGCCCACGAGCGCCGCGGCCCCGACGGGCGCCCGCTCGGCATCGTCCACCGCGACGTGACGCCGTCGAACGTGATCGCCGGCTACGACGGCTCGGTGAAGCTCATCGACTTCGGCATCGCCAAGGCGGCCGAGCGCTCGACCCACACCAAGACCGGCTTCATCAAGGGCAAGGCCGGCTACATGGCGCCCGAGCAGGCGCTCGGTCACCCGGTCGATCGCCGCGCCGACGTCTTCTCCCTCGGCGTCATGCTCTACGAGCTCACCACGCAGACCCGCGCGTTCCCGGCGGCGAGCGAGCTCGAGGTCGCGCACCGCATCGTGCGCGGCGAGGTGACGCCGCCGTCGGTCGCGGTCGCGGGCTATCCGACCGAGCTCGAGGACGTCGTCATGTCGGCGCTGGCGCGCGATCCCGACGAGCGCTTCGGCGACGCCGACGCGTTCGCCTTCGCCATCAACCACGCCGCCTCGCACATGGGCGTGGCGCTGGGGCCGGCGGCGGTGAGCCGCGTGCTCGAGCAGCTCTTCGGCTCGCGCCCCGAGCCGTGGCTCGCCCCCGAGGCGGAGGACGAGGACGTCGACTTCTCGCGCACCGGCGACACGGCGTCGCTGCTCGACTCGCGCCCGCTGCTCGCGACCTCGGCCACCGCGGCCTCCTCGTCGTCATCCTCCGGGGCCGCCGCGGTCGGCTTCGCCCGCGGCACCGACGCGCAGGACGCCGTGGCGCGCGTCGCGCGCGAGCGCTCGGGCCCCGTGCTGGCGCCTCCGCAACCCCCGCCGCCGCAGATCGAGATCATCGAGAACGATCCGGACGATGACGACGACGAGGCCGACGAGATGCCGACGGTGAAGTTCGTCGCGCTCGACGAGGCCGAGATCATCATCGAGAACGGCGCCTCGCGCAGCGACGTGCGCGTGCAGCCGGGCCAGTCGGTCGCGCGTGTGCTCACGCCGCTGCCGGGCCTCACCGATCCGCCGCCGCCCGGCCGCGTGATCACGACGCCGGCGTCGGCCTCGGCGAGCGGGCCGGCGAGCATGACGCCCACGCCCACGCCGCGCCCGGTCGTCGACGCCTCCGTGCCGGCGATCGTGCACGCGCCGATCCCGCGGCCGACGCCGAGCAAGCTCACGCCGCCGCCGCGCCCTCCCGTCGGCTCCAGCCCGCCGCCGTTCGCGCGCGCGGGCTCGCCTGCCGCGCCGACCGTCGCCGCCCGCGGGACGTCGTCGGAGCCCGTCGCGACGCTCCCGCCGCCGCCGGTGCCGCCACCGCTGGTGCCAGCGCTCGGCTCCTCGGCCGCGCCCATGCCCACGCCGCCGGCGACCCTGCCGATGGCCTCACCCATGCCGGGCGCGCCGCTCCCACGCGCGGCGACCTCGCGTCCCGTGACGGCGCCCCCGTCGCCGATCGGCATGCGCACCGAGGAGGTGATGGCCTTCTCGACCTTCGAGGCGCGCGCCCGCCGCAACCGCCTGCTCCTGCCGCTCGCCGCCGGCGCCGCCCTCGCGATCATCGTCATCATCGTCGGCATCAATCTGCTCGGCAGCGACGACGACACGGTGACGCCCGCGCAACCAATTGCCACCGATCCGCCGGCGCCCTCGACGCAGCCGCCCGACAGCACGGCCCCCGCGCCCGCTCCCGTCAAGCCCGTCGAGACCACGACCGTCAAGGTCCGCATCACCAGCACCCCCGACGACGCCACCGTCGTCCTCGACGGCGAGCGCCTCGGCCGCACCCCGCTCCTGATCGAGCGCCCGCGCCAGCCCGGCGCGGTCTGGGTCAAGGTCCGCAAGAAGGGCTACAAGACCCGCAAGCTCGAGGTCGACCTCGGCGCCGACGTGACCTGGGACATCACGCTCCCCCCGTCGCGCTGACGCTCTCGGCGACGCAGTAGCTCGCAGATTTCGGACGCAACGAAACCGAGGTTGGGGTGTCACCGACAACCCCGGCATGACGGACATCAAGCCGCCCGACGGTAATCTCCTCACCGATCGCGACGTCGACTACGCGCTGTTTCGGTGCTGCGGCGACGAGGATCTGATCTTCCTGCGTTGCCCGAAGTGCGGCCACATCTGGGTCGAGTGTTACGAGTGCTCGAACTGGTTCGTCGATCTGGAGACGAGTCTCGATCGGCTGGTCGACGAGCTGCGCGTTGCCGGATGGTTCGTGTACCGGCTGCCGCCCGATACTCGTGAGCCGGCGGCGTTCTCGGATGGCCGACCCAAGCAGGTCCTGGTCCTGACCACAGGGCACATCGCGATGTGGTGGGGCGACGACTGAGTAGGTGACCGCGGCTGGTCCTTCGACTCGCCCGCGCTGACGCTCGGGCTCGCTCAGGATCAGCGAGGGGCTCGGTCAAGATGAGCGGGGGGCGTCGGGCTTGTTCTCGACCATCGACGCGAGCTTCACGGTGTCGGCGTTGGCGGGGACGCGGGTGAGGAAGCTCTCGCTCCAGCTCGCGTCGCCGAGGCGCGCGGCGCGGGTGCGGAGGCGCTGGAGCGCGACCCAGGCGACGGCGGCGGCTTCTTCGTGCGCGCCTGCGGCGACGAGGGCCTCGAGGTGCGCGAGGCGGATGAGGGCCTCGCGCTCCTCGCTCGGGCCGCCGCTCTCGATGAGCTCGTGAGCGGGGCGCGTGAGGGCGAGGGCCTCGTCGACGGCGCCGCGCGCGAGGAGGAGGCGCGCGAGCTGGGCGGAGAGGGCGGCGCGCATCGGCGGGTGGTGCTCGACCATCGCGATCGCCTGGCGCAGGAGGGCCTCGGCCTCGAGCGGGCGCGCGGCTGCGGCGTCGGCGAGCTCGCCGCAGGTGGCGGCCTCGGAGCGCTGATCGTGCTGGGCGGCGAACGCGCGCCGCGCCGCCGAGAGGAGGACGACGGCCTCGTCGCGGCGGCCGAGGAGGAGGAGCGCGTGGCCCAGGTGATGGCGGGCGCGCGCCGCGGTGTACTCGGCGCCGAGGCGCTCGGCGTCGGTGAGGGCGCCGCGGAGCGCGTCGGCGGCGGAGGTCAGCTGGCCGAGCTGGGCCAGGCACGCGCCCAGGCGCATGCGCTGGAGGCACGCGTTGCGCAGGTCGCCGGCGGCGCCGTACGCGGCGATCGAGCGCTCGACCGAGCGCGTGGCGCGGCCGAGGTCGCCGTCGCGCATCGCGTGCTGGTGGCGCAGCGCTTCGACCCAGCCCCACGCCGGATCGCTCGGCGGTAGCTGCGCGGCGTTGCCCTGCACGAAGCCGAGCAGCTTGCGCAGGCGGCCGGTGTCGCCGGCGGCGACGACGAACGCGGCGAGCTGCGCGCCGGCGATGACCGCGGCGGCGCGCGCCTCGGGCTCCGGTGGCTGCGCGAGCAGGCGGGCGGTGAGATCCTCGAGGTCGCCGTGGCTGCCGAGCGCGCCGGCCGCGCGCGCGGTCACGCCGAGCACCGCGTACCAGCGCGGGCTGCGCTCGGTGACGAGCCGCATCGCCGCCGCGCCCGCGGCGATCGCGCGCGGGTGCTCGCCGCGCCACCACGCCGCCTCGGCCTCGAGCGCGCGCAGCGTGCCGAGCTCCGCGCCGCCGGCGCCGGCCGCGACGCCGCGCTCACACAGCCCGAGCGCGCCGGCCACGTCGTTGCCGATGAGCGCCGCCTCGATGGCGCGCACGTAGTAGGGCACCGCCGTCGCCGGCTCGTCGGCGCGCTCGAGGTGCTGGGCGATGACCGCGGGCGCCTCGCCGGCGCGATCGAGCCACTCGGCGGCGAGGCGGTGGGCGAGGAAGCGATCCTCGTCGGGCAACGTGCCGTAGGCGGCGTCGCGGATGAGGCCGTGGCGGAACGCGAGCTGGCGCTCGCCCGGGAAGCGGCTGCCCTCGGTGGGCACGACGAACTCGCGCTCGACCAGCGTCGCCAGGCGGTTCGACACCATCGACGAGTAGGGCGCGCCGCCGACGAGGTGGATGATCGCGCCCGGCCAGAAGACCGAGCCGATGACGCTGGCCGCGCGCAGGACGCGTCGCGCGTCGCCGTCGAGCCGGGCCAGGCGCGCCTCGACGGTGGCGAGCACCGTGTCGGGCCAGTCGCCCGAGTCCTTGTCGGCGCGCACCCGCGCCAGCTCCTCGAGGAAGAACGGGTTGCCGGCGCTCTTCTCGGCCAGCGTGCGGATCGCCTGCGTCGTCGCGCCGTCGCCGAGCACGGCGCGCGCGAGCTGCGCGGCCGCCTGCGGGGCGAGCGCGCTCAGCTCGATCTTGGTGAGCCCGCGATCGCTCCACAGGCGCGGAAAGCGCTCGTGGATCTCGGGGCGCGCGCCGCACAGGACGAACACCGGGCCGACGACGTTGCGCAGGACGCCGTCGACGAGCGCGACCGTGCCCGGGTCGAGCCAGTGCGCGTCGTCGAGCACGATGACCAGCGGCGCCCGCTTCACCTCGCCCGCGATCCAGTCCTCGACGGCGCGGCGGATCTGGTCGCCGCGCGCGACCGGGTCGACGACCTGCGCGTCGGCGCTCGGATCGAGCAGCTCGGCGACGGCAGTGACGATGCGCGTGACCGCCTCGCCGGCGACCACCTGGCGCACGCGGTGCTCGATCGTCTCGTGGCGCGCCGGCACCGCCGCGGCGAGGGTGAGGCCGAGCGCGCGCCGCAAGATCTGGGCGAACGGCCCGAACGGCGCGCTCGAAGCCAGTGGATCGCCGTAGCCGCGCCAGATGACGGCGCCCTCGCCCTCGAGCTGCGTGACCAGCTCGCCGACGAGGCGCGACTTGCCGCTGCCCGGCGAGCCGACGACGAGCATGGCCGCAGCCTGCCCGTCCTCGACGCAGCCGTCGTACGCGCCGCGCAGGAGGCGCAGCTCGCGGCCGCGGCCGACGAACGGCGTCACCACGCCGCGCACCTGCCGGCCGAGCTCGGCCTCGCCGACGAGGATCGTCCCGACCGCGCGGCGCTCGACCTCGTGGCGGCCCGAGAGCAACGCCGCCGTCGCGTCGTCGAGGAGCACCGCGCCCGGCGGCGCCGCGGTGACCAGGCGCGCCGCGGCGTCGAACGCGCCGGTGGCGGCGGTGGTGTTGCCGCGCCGGCGGCCGGTGGCGACCGCGATCTGCGCGCCGGGGAAGCGCTCGCGGATGAACAGCGCGAACTTCGCGGCGCGCGCCGACATCTCGGTCGCGCCCTCGCCGGAGAAGACCGTGGCCCAGGTGCCGTCGGCGAGGCGCTCGAACGTGCCGCGCATCGCGGCGGCCTGCCTCATCGCCACCATCACCTCGGGCTCGTGGGTGAGCGCGACCGTCGCCGTCGTGCCCGGCGCCTTGCTCTCGGGCTCGGGCTCCGGCGGCTGCTGGTGCGGGCGGCGCACGAGCACCGCGGCGAGGATGCGCTCCTCACCGCCGGTGATGCCACCGGCGATGACCGACGGCGGCGCCGCGCTCGCGACGTCGGGCGCGATGTCGAGCAGCGCGCGCGCCAGCTCGGCGCCGTCGCCGAAGCGATGGTCCCGCGGCTTGGCCAGCGCCTTGGCCACCAGCTCGTGCACGCTCGCCGGCAGATCGGGACGCACCATCCAGAGCGGCGGCGGCTCCTCGAAGAGCACGCGCGTGAGCACGGCGATCGTGTTGCCGGCGTCGAACGGCGCCGAGCCGGCGAGGCAGCGGAAGAGCACGGCGCCGAGGGCGAACACGTCGACGCGCGCGTCGAGGTCGCGCTCGCCGCGCGCCTGCTCGGGCGCCATGTAGCCGGGGGTGCCGAGCGCCGTGCCCGCCTGCGTCATCGGGCGATCGCCGATCGTCGAGCGCGCGACGCCGAAGTCGAGGAGCTTCGCCCGCGACGGGTCGCCCCCGGGCAGGAAGATGTTCGACGGCTTCACGTCGCGGTGCACGATGCCGCGCGCGTGCGCCATGCCCAGCGCCTCGGCGATGCGCGCCAGCATCTCGATCGCCTCGGCCGGCGCGAGCGGCACGCGGTCGAGGCGCTCGGAGAGATCGACGCCCTCGAGCCACTCCATGGCCAGGAACATGCCGTCGGCGGTCCGACCATGCGCGACGTAGCGCACGATGGCGTCGTGCTGCAGCGTGGCGAGCACCTCGGCCTCGTGCTCGAAGCGATCGACCTCCGAGGTCCGATCCTCGCGCAGGAGCTTGAGCGCGACGGTGTGACCGGTGACACGGTCGAGCGCGCGGAAGACCGCGCCCATGCCGCCGGCCCCGCGCCGCTCCCCGAGGTCGAAGCGGGCGGCGACGAGCTCCCCCGCGCTGCGTGAAACCTCCACGATCACAGTGTCTCGCGACATCAGTGCGACATCAACCCGGGGTGAGACGACCGGGAGCCCCGATCGCGTGCTTGACGGGAGGTGCACACTGGATTCCCATACGCTCGCGCCCGCATGCGGGTGGGGGAGACCATGACAACCAGCGCCACTCGTCGTCGGGGGATCACCCCGGTCTTGTACGTCTTCGCGGCCATCCTGGCGGGATGTAGCGGCGACGGCTGCTCGTGTATGCAACCCATCCCGGGCGGCTTCCCCGCCGCGCAGCGCACCGCCAACGCGGCGCAGATCCGCGTGTCGCAGACCGGCCTCGCCGCGGTCACCGCCGATCCGGCGGCGCTCATCGAGGGGGTCACCGGCGGCCCCCTCCAGTTCGACGTGCCCGCCAACTGCAGCGGCTCGCCGTCGACGTGCTGCCCCGGCGGCAACCCGGTGTCGCCGTGCGGGCCGATCGTCATCGATCTCGTGCGGCAGGCCGGCGATCAGCCGCGCCTCGTGGTCACGCCGGTGCAGGGCGCGTCGCGCCTCGACGTCCGGCTGCGCGCACGCGTGCGCACCATGATGGACGTGCCGGTCAACGTCCCGCTCGTCGGAGACTGCGGCTTGCACATCAACACCGAGGACGCCGGCGCCGACGACCTCATCGTCGACCTGCCGATCAACTTCACGCAGGACGCGATGGCCGGCACCACGCGCATCCAGGCCGGGACCGCGGCGATCTCGCAGCTCGACAACGGCGACGTCGCCCTGCGCGGCAGCTTCGGGTGCCAGTTCGCCAGCCTCGGCATCGGCTTCTTCATCGGCACGCTCACCGACACGTTCGCCGGCGCGATCAGCGACGCGGTCAACGACCAGACCTGCAAGGCGTGCCCGTCGGGCAACGTGGCGGAGTGCGGCTCGTTCGCGACGGCATGCACCGACAACGTGTGCATGAAGGACGCGAACACGTGCCTGCAGGAGCTCGGCGTCACCGGCCGGCTCGCCGGCTCGGGGCTCCTGCCCGGTGGCGCGGGCGCGCTCGATCTCTACGAGGTGCTCGGCGGCTACGGGACGACCAACTCGAACGGCATCGCGCTCGGCATGCTCGGCGGCATGCTGCCGGGTGGCACCATCCGCGACCGCTGCGGTCCGCCGGCGACGGCGCCGGCCCGCGTGACGATCCCGCAGTCGACCTTCTTCCAGGGCAACACGCGGCCCGACACCGGCGCGGCCTTCGACATCGGCATCGGCGTCCACGAGAGCCAGCTCGATCAGTTCGCGTACGCCGGCTACGAGGGTGGCCTCCTGTGCATGACGATCGGCCACTCGACGGTCGACCTGCTGACGACCGACACCTTCGCGCTGTTCCTCCAGTCGCTCCCCAACCTGGCCGGCGGCTCGCGTCCGCTCGCGCTCGGGCTCCGACCGCAGAGCCCGCCGACGATCGTGCTCGGCGCCAACACCTTCGTCGACGATGGCAACGGCAACATGGTCGTCGACGAGCCGCTGCTCGATCTCTCGTTCCAGCAGCTCGAGATCGACTTCTTCGCCCAGATCGAGGACCAGTACATCCGCATCTTCACGCTGGTCGCCGACGTGCACCTGCCCATCGGGCTCGAGGTCGGCGCCACCGGCGAGCTGACGCCGGTGCTCGGCCAGGTGGAGAACGCGTTCTCCAACCTGAGCGTCAAGAACAGCGAGCCGCTGGTCGAATCGCCGGCGCAGCTCGCCGCGATCTTCCCGATGATCCTCGACCTCGCGCTGCCCCAGCTCATCGGCGGGCTCGGCGCGTTCCAGGTGCCCGAGCTGGTCGGGCTGCAGATCGACGTCACCGCGATCACCGCGGTCGACAACAAGGCGTTCCTCGCCATCTACGGCGAGCTGACGCCGGCCGGCGCGATGGCGCGACCCACGCGGGTCGAGACCACGGCCGTCATCCTCGGTCAGGACATCCCCGGGACCGAGACCTTCGACGACCCCGAGCGCTGGTCGCGCGCGCGGCGCCCGAAGTTCGAGCTGGCGCTCGGCGGCAGCGAGGACGACCTCGAGTGGTCGGTGCGTGTGGGCAACGGCACGTGGTCGGCGTGGAGCACGGCGACGCGCCGCACGCTGTCGTCGAACCTGTTCTGGCTGCAGGGCAAGCACCAGGTCGAGGTGCGGGCGCGGCGTCGCGGCGAGCCGCGCAGCGCCGACCTGTCGCCGGTGGTGCTGAACCCCGTGATCGACACGATGGCGCCGGTGCCGACGCTCGAGACCGACGGCTCGATCGTACGCATCCTCGGCACCGACACGGTGTCCGGCGACAAGCTCACGGCGCGCTGGCGGCTGCGCAAGGGCGTCTGGCACGACGTCGAGCTGCCGGCCGAGGTGAAGCTCGGCAAGGCGCAGCCCATCGAGCTCGAGGTCGAGGTCTACGACGAGGCCGGCAACATGGCGCCGACCCGTGGCTCGCAGGCCGTCTTCCGCGCCGACTTCCACGGCGCGCCCGGCGAGAGCGGGTGTAGCTGCGGCGCCGGCGGTGATCCGCGCGGCGCGGCGATCTTGTTCGTCATCGTCGCGCTCGTGCTCATGCGTCGCCGGACCCGCCGGCGCTGGGGGGCGCGGCTCGCGGTGCTGCTCGTCGGCGCCGTGCTGCCCGCGTGCAGCTGCGGCAACGACAAGCCGTGCGGTGACGTCGAGTGCCTGCCCGGCGAGGTGCTGCAGGGCCCGATCGGGCGGTGGAACGCGATCGCCGGCGACGGCACGCGCACCGTCATCACCACGTACGACGTGACGCTCGGCGACCTCGTGCTCGCCGACGTGAGCTCGAGCGGCGAGCTGAGCTACCGCGTGATCGACGGCGTGCCCGACGAGACCCCGATCTACGACCCGGGCGGCTACCGCGGCGGCATCGAGTCGCCCGGACCGGACGTCGGTGCGTGGACCGCGGTCGGGCTCGCCGGTGGCCTGGTGCGCGCGGCGTACCAGGACCGCGAGCGCCGGGCCCTGCGCTTCGTCGTCGAGACCCAGCGCGATCGCTTCGCCGCGCACGACATCGACGTCCCCGACGGCAGCGAGGTCATCGGCCTCCACACGTCGATGGTCGTCGGCGCGGCGCCGTACGTCGCGTACGTCGTCACCGGCGTCCCCGCCGCCGACGGCACGCGCCACACCGAGCTGCGCCTCGCGCGCGCCTCGTCGCCGCAGCCCAACAACCCCGGCGACTGGAACATCTCGACGCTCGCGACGGCGCCGGCGAGCTGCGCCGGCCTGTGCGGCAGCGACGCGTGCGTGGTGCCCGCCGCCGACGGCGATCCCCAGACGTGCGTGTCGCCGTCGGGCACGTGCAACCCGGCGTGCGCCGACACCGACGTGTGCGTCGCCGGCGCGTGCCGCGCGGAGGTGCCCGACCCGAAGGTGGAGGACATCCCCGGTGGCACCGGCCTCTTCCCGACGCTCCTCCTGATGCCCGACGGTCGCCTCGTCGTCGTCTTCTACGACCGCGTGCGCACCGCGCTCGTCGCGCTCACCGAGTCCGCCGCCGGCAGCGGCTCGTTCGCCGAGACGATCCTCGACGGCGCCGACGACGCCGACAAGGGCATGTGGGCGAGCGCCGTCGTCGACGCCTCGGGCACGATCCACGTCGCCTACCAGGAAGCGCTCGGCGATCAGCTCATGTACACGACGCTCGGGTCGTCACCGGGCACGCCGGTCGTCGTCGACGACGGCGTGCGCCAGGGCGACCGCACGCACGCGGTCGGCGCCGGCGCGGCGATCTGGCTCTCGGGCGGCACGCCGTACATCGCGTACCAGGACGCGGCCACCGCGAACCTCGTCGTCGCGTCGCTCTCGGGCACGACGTGGACCCACTCCGACATGGCGACCGGCGACCTGCTCGACGGCTTCCACATCGCCGCGCTCCCGGGCGGCGGCCGCCTCGTCTGGGATCAGCTCGACAAGACGCATTCGCCCCCACACGTCTTGCAGACGCAGACCGCGCCGTAGCCCGCCTGAACTGGCGTCGCGTTGCGCCGCGATCCGCGCGGTGGCAACGTGCGTCCATGCAGCACGCGCTCGTCGTCGCGATCGCGGTGCTGTGTCTGCAGGCGCTGGTCGTCGCCGCGTGGCTCGCGTTCCGCTGGGCGCAGCGCGCGGCGCCGCCGGCGCCTCGACTGCGGTCGCTGCCGCCGAGGCGCGACGCCCCGCCGCTCGCGTTGCCCGCGGCGTCCGGGTCGACGGACCCCGCCGACGCGGCCCCGCACACGACACCGGGCACCGCCGTCGTGCTCGTGCACGGCTTCCTCGGCTTCGGCTCGATCGGCTTCGGCCGCGCGCGCATCCACTACTTCCGGCGCGTGGCCCGCGCCCTCGAGCGCCGTGGCGTCGAGGTCCACGTCGCGGTGCTTCCCCCACTCGGCAGCACGCCCGCGCGCGCGCAGGCGCTCCTCGACCAGCTCGCCCGCGTGAAGAGCACACATGTCGTCATCGTCGCCCACAGCCTCGGCGGCCTCGACGCGCGCTGGGCGCTCGCCCGCGGCGGCTGCGACCGCGTGCGCGCGCTCGTGACCATCGGCACCCCGCACCGCGGCTCGCCCATCGCCGACGCCTTTGCCCGCGGCCCTGGCGGCCGCCTGCGCAGCGCGCTCGCGCGCATGGGCCTCGGCAGCGAGGCCGTCGACTGGCTCACCACGGAGCGCCTGGCGCGCTTCAACGAGGAGATCGCCGACGTCCCCGGCGTGCGCTACGCGTGCGTCGTCGGCGCCACCGCCGACGCGCGCAAGGTGCACCCGCTGCTCCGCGTCACCCACACGTTCCTGCGCGCGCACGGCCCCAGCGACGGCCTGGTGACCGCCGCGTCGCAGGCCTGGGGCGAGGTGATCGCCGAGGCCGAGCTCGACCACTGGGCCCAGGTCGGCTGGGCCGGCGGCCACGACGCCGCCGCGCTCGTCGAGCGCGTCCTCGACCACCTCGGCGCGCTGCCGCCGCGCGCGCCCCTGCGCCAGCTCCTCGCCGGCTGAGCCCGGCTACTGGTACTTGAGCCAGTAGATGAGCGCGGACTTGAGCCCCGGCGACAGCTCGGCGCCGTAGGTGTGGCCCTTGTTCTCGACGAGGTCGGTGCAGAGCACCTGCCCGGTGGCCGGGTCGCGCGAGAAGATGTAGTGGAGCGGCGTGCCCGCGGGGAGCGTCGGGGAGAGCGGGAACGGCAGCACGTGGACCTTGGGCACACGCGAGTTGCTCATCATCTCGTACATCGCCGCCTCGTACGATGCGGCGCGATCGGCCGGCGACGCGCCCGCCGCGGCCCACGGACCGATCGACTGGTTGTGGAAGAACGGCGCCGTCGACCAGATGCCGGTGAGCGGCATCGTCCGGTAGCCCTTGTACCCGCGGTTCTTGTACACGTCCGACGAGAACGCGGCCCAGAGCTTGCCGGTGTCCCAGTTGGTGGTGAGCGCGCGGCACGCGTTGGTCGCCTGCGCGTCGAGCGGGTTCACCTCGTCGTCGGAGAGGACCTTGCGACCCTCACCGGTCACCGAGTGGCAGTTGCCGCAGCCCACCGCGAACGTGAGGCCGCCGGCGATGTACTTCAGCACGTTCCGCGGGTGACCCGGGTAATCGGGGCTCTTCACCGAGCCGAGGAACGCGACCATGTCGTCGAGATCCTGGTCGGGCGGGAAGTTGGCGCAGTCGCGCTCGCACTGCGCCAGGTCGATCGGCGCGTTCGGATCGGGGCGATCCGGGCGCGGCGCGACGCACTCGGCGAAGCAGACGCCGATGTTGGTGTAGACGCGTACCGCCGCCAGCTTGCCGCCCACGTCGTCCTCGCCGCCCTGGCCGTTGCGCATCTCGTCGTGGCCGGTCCCGATGTCGAACGTGGGCCGCTTCTTGTGATCCCAGAACGCCGTCACGACGCCGGGGTTCATGATGTTGTCGTTGAACAGCGCGGTGGTGTCGACCGCGCCGTCCGGCCACGAGTCGAACATCAACCGGCGGACATCGGTCGGCGCCAGGTTGTGGCCGAAGATCTTGCCGAACTTCGCGTACTGGTTGCCGATGGTCGGGTGGACGTTCGCCCACGTCGGCTCGGCCGGGTCCGTCGGCGGGTGGAGCGGGTCGAAGCCAGCGTGGCAGGAGGCGCACGTGACCCCGAAGAACGTCGTCCCGCCCGGGCCGGGCTCCTTGCGGATGCCGAGCACACCGGTGCCGGCCGGGTCATCGCAGAGGTCCGGGCCCCCTGCCGGGTTGGCCCAGCAGTCGGGGTCGTTGATGAGACCCCACTGGGCGAAGCGTTGTGAACGCGGCGTGTTCAGCACCTCGTTGAACGCGATGCGGATCCGCTTCGATGGATCCGGATGATTCGCCAAAAAGGCGAAGAAGGCGCCACCGCCGTACGTGTTCTCGAACCAGACATCGCGACCCCGTCGTTCCGCCGTGTTGAGCTCGTGCTCGGTGATGCTCGTGCGGTCGAGGTCGTCGATCGTGCTCTGTTCGGTACAGCCTGTGGCACCGACGCCAAAGATGGCCATCGCGGACGTAGCTAGCGCCGTGCGTTGGGAGATACGCATGGTTCCCTCCGGTCGTAAGTGACCCAGCGTCACCATGCGTAAGGCGTCAGGGAGGACGCAATACATTCGTGAAAAAAATCTGTATGGCCTGCAACCGATGCAAGCCGCCTCACCGGAGCGTGTAGGTCACGCGGGGGTGGACTTCTCGCGCTTCCTCACCACCACCCACGCGACGACGATGCTCAGGTTGTAGAGCACGATCATCGGCACCGCCATCATCACCTGTGTAGGTACATCGGGGGACGGCGTGAGGATCGCGCCGATCACGAACGCGATGACGACGAACCACCGGTTGAAGCGCCACAGGCCGCGGTGCGTGACCAGCCCGATCTTTGCCAGGAAGTAGATGAGCAGCGGCAGCTCGAACACCGCCCCGAACGCGAGCATCATGTTGCGCGTCAGGTCGAAGTACTCGCGCAGCATGAGCACCGGCTGCGTCTTCTTGTCGGCGTAGCCGAGCAAGAACGTGAACAGCTGCTCGAGGACGAAGTAGTAACAGAAGGCCGCGCCGCTCACGAAGAACACCGCGGAGAAGATCGAGAACCACACGCCGGTCTGGCGCTCGGTCTTGTAGAGCCCGGGCGCCACGAAGCGCCACAGCTGGAAGAAGATGAACGGGCTCGACAGAAAGATGCCGGCCCACAGCGCCACCGACATGTCGACCCAGAACGGCTCGACGATCGACGCGAACGCCATCCGGGTCTCGGGGCCGAGCACGTCGGGGTACTTGGCCCAGGCGCGCTCGAGCGGCTGGCGGAGCCAGTCGTAGATGTCGCCGGCGAACGCCCACGAGCCGGCGACGCCGATGAGGAAGAAGATGGCGGCGTTGCGCAGCCGCAGGCGCAGCTCGCGCAGGTGCTCGACGAACGGCATGCGTCCGTCGTCGAGGTCGGCCTCGCGTGGATCGCTCGTCTCGGCCGGCTCAGCCATGTTCGCGCTTGGCGGTGCCGGTCGCCGGACGGATGAGCTTCATGGGGTCGTCCGCAACGTCCGCGTCGGCTGCCGCCGCCGTCGCGGTCTCTGCCGGGCTCGCGGGGCTAGCCGGGCTCGCGGGGCTCGCGTTCGGCGCGGCGGCGGTCGTGGTCTCCTCGACCGCGGGGACCGGCGGCGTCTCCGCCGGCGGCGCGTCTGCCGCCGGGGTCTCCGCCGCCAGGGCCTCCGCCGGAGGCTGCTTGCGCACCGGCGGCCGCCGGATGTCGTCGCCGCGGAGCGCGCTCTTGAGATCACGGATGGCGCCGCCGAGCTCGGTGTCGTTCTCGATCGTCTGCGTCAGCTCGCGCTGCTGCTTGCGGATGTCGCGGATGCCCTTGGAGATCTTGGCCGCCGCCTCGGGCAGCTTCTCCGGGCCGAGGAAGATCATGGCGATCACGAGGATCACCAGGATTTCCGTGCCGCCCATGCCGAACATGTCGGGCGCAGCATAGCACCGGGCTCGCTCAGAGGACGCTGGCTCGCTTCAGATCCGCCAGGTCCACCGCGGCGCCGGCGAGCTTCGCCTCGAGCGCCTGATCGCCGTGGGTCTTCCAGTACTGGTACTCGGCCTCGCTGACCGGCACGACCATCGTGAGCGTGATCGCCGGCGGCCCCTCGTCGAGGGGCAGGCGCAGCCGCCAGCGTCGGGGCACGCTGAAGTACGCGTGAGGCAGCCGCTGCGAGAGCTCGCCCGCGTTGATGACGGCGACCAGGTCGCGCACCATCGTCCCCGGCGCCGGGTAGAAGCCGGAGTCCATGACGTGGAACACCGCGTTGGCGACGATCCATGGCGCCGCCGCGGTGTCCTGCGCGGTCGCGAGCAGCACCTCGATGCGCGGCCGCCCGTCGGGCCACTCCCTGTTGGAGAGCCCGAGCGAGCCGTAGGTGACGAGCCCCTTCTCGGGGCGGTCGGCGAAGCGCGCCACGTCGATCGACCGCGACGCGTCGCTCGCGTGGCGGTACGCGCGCGCGCTGTAGGCGCCCAGCGCGACGCGCATGAGCTCGCCGGCGCGCGCCGACATCTGCAGGAACGCCGCGAGCGCCGGCACCGAGAGGGCCAGCTCGATCCAGGTCGGCTGGACCGCGAGCACGCGCTTCAGGTAGTTCTGGGCCACGATCCGATGCCCGAGGTCAGCATGGGCAAGTGCTCCACCCCACAGGGCCGTGGCGCTGTCGGGGCGCAGGCCGATGGCCTTGTCGAACGCTCGTGCGGCCTCTCCGGGCCGGCCCAGGCAGAGGAGGCAGTGGCCAAGTCCTTTCCACGCCTGGTGATGCGACGGGTAGATCGCCGTCGCCCGCTCGAACCGGGCCATGGCCGCGACGTACTCGTGCTGCTGGAAGAGCGCGTTGCCCTCCGCCGTCATCTGGTCAGCAGCTGCCAGAGCCACGCGCGGAGCCTAGCAAACCTTCGCGCGGCAAGACCAAACCGGATCGTGCGAGGATGCCCCGATGAAGTACCGGGGTGTGTCGCTCGTCGTGCTCGGCCTCGCGCTCGGGCTGTATGGCTCGTGTGCCAGCTCGCGTCCCGAAGGCGCAGGGATCGACGCGGCGGATGACACGACCGACGCGGCGGACGACACGACCGACGCGGCGGACGACACGACCGACGCCGCCGACACGATCGACGGCGCCACGACGATCGACGCGAGCACGATCGACGGCGCGACGATCGACGGCGCGACGATCGACGGCAGCATGGCGATCGACGCCGCCGTCGACGCCAACACGTGCCCGACCCAGCCGTGCGATCTGTACCAGCAGTGCGGCTGCACCTCGCCGCTGGTCTGCGACCTCGACTTCACCGACCTCATGGGCACCTCGTGCCGCGCGGTCAACATGGCCGGCACCGAGACCAGCACCTGCTACAGCGGCAACCCCGCCACCGCGCAGCCGAGCTACTGCGCCGGCGGCTACGTCTGCCTCGGCAGCGGCACCAGCGCGGCGTGCGAGCGCTACTGCGACGAGAACGCCGACTGCGGCCAGCCGCGCGGTCAGTGCGTCATCCAGGTGACCAACGCCGGCACGCCGATCCCGAACGTGCAGGTCTGCTCGTCGAACTGCAACCCGGCCAACAGCGCCGCCGGGCCATGTCCGCCCAACCAGACCAAGTGTGGGTTCTTCACCGTGAACAACGCGCTCACCGGTATGCAGAATCGCGACATCGTCGACTGCACCGCCGCCGGCGCCGGCGCGCACGGCGCGACGTGCAGCAATGACTCGACGTGCTCCGCCAACACGCTCTGCTCGACGTACAACGCCCAGACCCGCTGCCGCCGCGTCTGCAACCTGACGACCGGCGGCAACGAGTGCGCCGCGCAAGCGGGTACGACCTGCGTCGGCTTCAACCCGGCGCTCACGATCGGCGGCACGACGTACGGCGTCTGCGCGCCGTAGGCCGCGGCCAGATCTCAGTCGACGCCGACGACGCGCCCGAACACCCACGCGACGGGCAACGCGCCCCAGTAGCGCGAGTCGGCGCTGTTGACGCGGTTGTCGCCCATCACGAACACCGTGTCCGGCGGCATCACACACGTGCTGTCGGCGGCGAACGTCGGCGGCAGCGTCCCGTAGCCGTACCGGTCCAGGCCGCAGTTGCCGGCGACCGGATAGTTGTCGAGCACGTCGAGCGCGCCGGTCATCGCCGGATCCTCGCCGAGCACGCGGTACACGCGCCCGCCGTGGCGCTCCTCGTAGAGGTGTGCGTGTGCCGCGCCGGGGGCGAGCAGTCGGCGCGCCACGACCTCGCCGTTCACGCTCACCAGGCCGTCGCGCACGGCGACGCGATCGCCGGCGAGCGCGATCACGCGCTTCACGTAGGTCTTGCCGCCCATGCGGAAGCACACGACCTCGCCGCGCTCGGGCGCGCGCAGCGCGAGCGTCAGCTTGTCGACGACGATCACCTCGCCCTTCGCGATCGTCGGCGCCATGCTCTCGGTCGGCACGCGAAAGACCTCGACGACGACGAGCCGCGCGGCCACCAGCGTCCCGAGGCCGACCGCGCCGACGAGCAGCATCGCCCGCCAGCGCCAGCTCCGCCGTTCATCCTCAGCGAGTCCGTGCGCGAGCGAGGACGAGTCGAAGGGCGGCCCCGCCCGCCCGCGCCACGCCGCCACGACCACGGCGCCCAGCCGCACGGCCGCCAGCCCGTACAGCGCGAACGGCGTGAGCAAGCAGGCAGCGAGCGCGAGCGTCATCGCGATCACCGCCGCCGCCGCCAGGCGTAGGTCGCCGCGCAGGGCGAAGCCGCCGCCGGGAAGGAACAGCTCGACCAGCGCGCAGCGGATCATGACCGGCCCGCGCGGCCGTTCACGGCGACCGTTGCAACGCGCGGTCGCGGAGCTCGGGCCACTCGCGCGCGAGCATGCTCATGCGGACCATGTCGAACCAGCCGCCCTCGTGGAAGTACTCCTCGCGCAGGATGCCTTCCTCGACGAACCCGAGCTTGCCGTAGATGCGCCGCCCGCGCTCGTTGTGCCGGAACACCATGAGCCACGCCTTGTGCAGCCCGAGCGTCCCGAACGCGTGGTCGAGCACGAGCCGGATCGCGCCGGTCCCGTACCCGCGGCCGTGATCGCCCTTGGCGGCGACGATGCACGCGAGCCGCCCGACCTTGCTGCGCTCGTGGATCTGGTGGATGCCGGTCTGGCCGAGGTAGCGCCCGGTCGCGGCCTCTTCGATCGAGAAGACGACGTCGCTCGTCGATGCGACCGTTCGCCGCACGTAGGCGAGCTCGTCGTCGCGGGTGAACGCGCGTCCCGAGAAGGCGGCGATGTTGCCGGTGATCTCCGGATCGTTCACCCACGTCATGATGTTGTCGACGTCGCTCTCGTCGAGGGGGCGCAGGCGGACGGCGCTCATGTCGATTCATAGTATGCTGCTTCGCTCATGAGTGTCCCTACCGGCGCAGACATCGAGGCGCTCTGCAGCAAGTGCGGCGACGTGTGGCACGTCGTCGTCGCCAAGGTCGGCGAGGAGATCGTCCGCGTCATCTGCAAGGAGTGCGGCGCGCAGCATCGCTATCGCAACCCCAAGCTGAAGAACCAGCCGCGCGCGCGCGCGACCACGTCGTCGTCCTCCTCGTCCACGCCGCGCGCGCCGCGCGAGGCCAAGGTCGTCCAGCGCTTCGACACGCCGGCGGTCGCCGCCGATCTCTCCAAGGCCGTGCGCACGTACAAGGCGAGCGAGAAGTTCCAGGTCGGCGAGCGCGTCGAGCACCCGACGTTCGGCACCGGCGTCGTCGAGACCGCCGAGTCCGGCAAGATGACCGTGTTCTTCGCCGTCGGCCGCAAGGTCCTGGTCCAGGCCAAGGGCGACGGCGGGGGCGGCGGCCTCGCGCGGCCCAAGCCGTTCGAGCACCAGTCCGCCGCGGCGCCGGCCGACGCCAAGGTCGGCGAATCCACCGACGAGTGACATGCGGCGCGGTCGCTCCGGCACCCTCATCGTCGCGATGGTCATGGCCCTGGGCCTCGGCCTCGGAGGCCTCGGCGCGTGGTGGGTCGTGCACGCGCGCCCGCGCCCGGGTGACTTCATCGACGTCCTCGCGACGCCCGACGGCGCGGTCGTCGTCCGCCGCGAGCAGTCGAGCGACAACACCTTCCTCGAGGTCTACGACGGACCGATCCTGCGCTGGCGCGGGATGGTTCCGCGTTACGCCGGCCGGCCCGGCGCCATCGCCGTCGCCGCCTCGCGCCGCTCCGTCACCGTGCGCGTCGCCCGGGGCGGGCATCCGTTCCTGTTCACGTTCGACGCCGGCACGGGCTCCAAGCTCGACTCGTTCGACCTCGTCCCCGACGCGCCGCCCGACGAGGCGGCGTACACCCTGCCCACGGTCGCGACGATCTCCGACGGCGTCCGCGGCGCCGAGCTCCTCGCGGTGCCCGGGGGCGGCGGCACGCTCGTCATCGGCACGTCCCTCGACGAGCGCCGCCTCGCCTGGAAGAAGACCCTCGCCGGCGTGGCCACCGACGCGTGGATCACGGGTGACACCCTCGTCGTCCAGGTCGGCGCCACCCGCCACGCGCTCCAGCTCGCCGACGGGGCCATCGTGGCGCCGCCCGCCGGAGACCCGACACCGCACCCGGCCAACGCGTCCGGCGGTCGGATCTGGCGCGTGACCCCGAAGGCCATCACCGTCGTCGACGCGACGACCGGGACCGAGCTGGGCACGATCCGTTGACACCGTGCCGTCCGCCGGTGGCTGACACCGCGCCGTCCGCCGGTGGCTGACACCGCGCCGTCCGCCGGTGGCTGACACCGTGCCGTCACGCAGTAGCCGGTATACTCATCGTTTCGCATGACACAGCCCACGAGCCACTCCGGAGTCCACCGCATCGCGGACATCGTCCCGATCGGCGAGCCGATGGAGCGCCGCGCCGTCACCAGCCCACCGCCGGCCGAGGAGCCAGCGGCCGCCCCCCTCGCGACCAGCGAGCCCGCCCGCACCCCGCCGCACCCGGGCACCGGCGCCGTCGCGCCGAACACCGACCTCGGCGCGCCCGAGCTCTTCCTCAACCGCGAGCTGACGTACCTCAACTTCTGCTGGCGCGTCCTGCACGAGGCCGAGGACGACCGCGTCCCGCTCCTCGAGCGCCTCAAGTTCCTCGCCATCGTCTCGTCCAACATCGACGAGTTCTTCCAGAAGCGCATCGGCGGCCTCAAGCAGCAGGTCGGCGCCGGCCTCCACGCCTCCACCGCCGACGGGCGCTCGCCCACCCAGCAGATCCAGGAGTGCCTCGCCGCGATCCACGAGCTCGAGCACCACAAGGCGCGCGTGCTCGGGCAGCTCCTCGGCGCCCTGCGCAACGCCGGCGTCGCGCTCGTGCGCTGGAGCGATCTCGACGCCGCCGAGCAGGCCCGCGCCCGCGAGCACTACCTCCACAACATCTTCCCGCTGGTGACGCCGCAGGCGATGGACCCGGCGCACCCGTTCCCGTTCATCTCGAACCTCTCGCTCAACCTCCTCGTCACGCTCCACTACCCCGGGGACCCCGAGCTGCTCCTCGCCCGGGTCAAGGTGCCCGTCGGCGCCGGCATCCCGCGCTTCCTCGCCGTCGGCCCCAACCGCTTCGTCGGGCTCGAGGACGTGATGGCGGAGAACCTCGACCTGCTCTTCCCCGGCATGGAGGTCGAGAGCTGCGCGCAGTTCCGGGTCACGCGCAACGCCGTCACCGAGCGTGAAGAGGAAGAAGCCGAGGATCTCCTCGAGCTCATCGAGATCGAGCTGCGCGAGCGGCGCTTCGCCCCCATCGTCCGCCTCCAGGTCGAGCGCGCGATGGGCGCGTTCCTGCGCGGCAAGCTCGCCGCCGAGCTCGCCCTCGACGAGCAGCGCGACGTCTTCGAGGCCGTCGGCATGCTCGGCCAGCGTGACCTCATGGAGCTCGTCGCGCTCGATCTCCCCGAGCTCCACGATCCACCACACGCGCCCGCGCAGCCGGCCGATCTCCCCGCCGATCGCAACATCTTCCACTCGATCCGCGACGCCAAGAACCTGCTCGTCCACCACCCGTACGAGTCGTTCCAGCAGTCGGTCGAGCGCTTCCTCCGCGAGGCCGCCACCGATCCCAAGGTGCGCGCGATCAAGATGACGCTCTACCGCACGTCCAAGGACTCGCAGGTGATCAAGCACCTGATGCAGGCCGCGTCGGCGGGCAAGCAGGTCGCGGTCGTGCTCGAGCTCAAGGCGCGGTTCGACGAGGAAGCCAACATCCGCTGGGCGACGCGCATGGAGCGCTCCGGCATCCACGTCACCTACGGCGTCGTCGGCCTCAAGACCCACTGCAAGACGATCCTCGTGGTGCGCCAGGACTACGACGGCCTTCGCCGCTACGCGCACCTGGGCACCGGCAACTATCACGCCGGCACCGCGCGCCTCTACACCGACCTCGGCCTGCTCACGTGCGACGACGCGATCGGCCGCGATCTCACCGAGCTCTTCAACTACCTGACCACCGGGTTCAAGCCCAAGCGCAAGTACGCCAAGCTCCTGCCCGCGCCCAAGAACCTCAAACCCGCGCTCCTCGACAAGATCGAGCGCGAGATCGCGCACCAGGAGGCAGGCGGCAAGGGCGTCCTGCAGTTCAAGGTGAACGCGATCGAGGACGTCGACGTGGTGAAGGCGCTCTATCGCGCCTCGCAGAAGGGCGTGCAGATCGATCTGATCGTGCGCGACACCTGCCGGCTACGCCCTGGGCTCCCCGGCATCAGCGACAACATCCGCGTCATCAGCATCGTCGGACGTTTCCTCGAACACGCTCGCATCTTCTACTTTCACAACGGCGGTAAGCCCGAGTACTACATCGGGTCGGCTGACGTGATGCAGCGGAACCTCGAGCGTCGCGTCGAGGTGCTCACGCCGATCGAGGACCAGCGGCTCCAGCAGGAGCTCCGGCTCTTCCTCGACATGCAGCTCGGCGATCAACGCGGTGCGTGGGACATGTTTCCCGACGGGAGCTACGCGCAACGTGGCGGAGGCGCACAGTCGAAGCACGCGCAGCAGCAGATGATCGAGCGGACCGATCGCAGGCTGCGCGACGCGACGCGCCTCAAGCGTCGCAAGGTGAAGAGCATCGCGAAACGAAAATTGCGCTGACTCTGGATCTTCCGTGGGGCGCAACTTCCGGGGTGACGAGTCGCACCACGTGTCCGTATAGTGGAAAGGGCGGGAGGCAAAGACGAAATGCAGCATCGTCGGCGAGTGGAGGATAGACCGGAGCGGCGCAAGCACTACCGGGCCGGGATGGAGGCGAGCGCGGTCATTCACGCGTCGCGGGTCGCGCTGAAGGGGCGCATCATCGATCTGTCGCTGGGAGGCGTGCGTGTCCGGAGATCGGACGACCAGGCGCCGTGTCCGGCGGAGGGCACGGGCGTGATGATCGAGATGGAGATCGGCGGGCGCGGCTGGATCACGGCGGACGGGATCATCCGCCGCTGCGAGCTCGAGGAGATCGTCATCGCGTTCGCGCCGCTGGTGGCCGAGGTCGAGGACGTGATCGAGGACGAGGTGCTCGCCGCGATCGAGGCCACGCGCCGGCCGCGCATGATCGTCGTCGATCGCCACGCCGATCGCCGGCGCCGCGTCGCCGACAAGCTGCGCGCGGCGGGCTGTGACTCGTTCGAGGCGTCGACGCCGCTCGAGGCGATCGATCTCATGGAGCGCCCGCGCAGCCACATCAAGGGCGTCGCGGTGTCGGAGACCCTGACCCAGACCGGCGCCAACGAGTTCTGCGACTTCGTCAGTCAGACGAATCCGCGCATCAAGCTCGCGCTCATCGCGGAGGCGCTCGCCGACGGTACGGTCGACCAGCCGATCGAGCGGGCGCACCGCATCTCGGAGCGCATCTCGACGGTGGTTCCGCCCGACGAGGACACCATGGAGAGCTCGCTCCGCGGCTTCGTCGACTCGGTCTCCGACGGCGTCTGAAGGGGCCTGGTGGATCGGGTAGGCGCCTCGGGCAGGTGAAAGCCGCCCCGCTTCGCCTACAGTAGCGGCGTGGCCGCCAGTCCGCACGGAAGACAGCTCGCGCCGGCGCCGAAGAACGGCACGCTGACGTGGCAGAGCCTCGCCGGCGTGTTCGGCTACGCGCGCCGCGCGCTCGGCCTGGTGTGGGCGACGAGCCGCGGCGTCACGATCGCGCTCGCGGCCGGCGCGGTCATCTCCGGCCTGGCGCCGACGGCGATGGCGTGGGCCGGCAAGCGCCTCATCGACGCGATCATCCACGCCGCCGCGACGCAGGCGGCCGCCGACCGCGACGCCGCGCTCGTGTGGGTCGCCGTCGAGGCCGGGCTCGCGCTCACGCTCATGATCTCGACGCGGCTCATCGCCATCCTGCGGTCGCTCCTGCGCGCGCAGCTCGGCCACCGCATCAACGTGATGATCCTCGAGAAGGCGCTCACGCTCGACCTCACGCAGTTCGAGGACTCCGAGACCTACGACATGCTCACGCGCGCCCGGCGCGAGGCGTCGTCGCGGCCGCTCTCGATGGTGATGCGCACGTTCTCGCTGGCGCAGGGGACGATCGCGCTGGTCGGCCTGCTCGCGCTCCTGGCCGCGTTCTCGCCGCTGGCGCTCGCGATCCTCGTCGGCGCGGCGCTGCCCGCGTTCGTCGCCGAGGCCAAGTTCTCGGGCGACGCCTTCCGCCTCTTCCGCTGGCGGACGCCCGAGACCCGCGAGCAGATCTACGTGGAGACCGTCCTGGCCCGCGAGGATCACGCCAAGGAGGTCAAGCTCTACGACCTCGGCCCGCGGCTGCTCCGCCGCTACCAGGCGATCTTCGATCGCGTCTTCGCCGACGACCGCGCGCTGTCGTGGCGCCGCGGCCTGTGGGGCATCGCGCTCGGCGTGCTCGGCGCCGCCGCGTTCTACGGCATGTACGTGTGGATCGCGCTCGCCGCGATCGCGCAGACGATCACGCTCGGCGCGATGACGATGTACGTCGTCGTCTTCCGCCAGGCGCAGTCGACGATGGGCAACCTGCTCTCCGACGTCGGGGGCCTCTACGAGGACAACCTCTACCTCTCGACACTCTACGAGCTCCTCGATCTGCCGGTGCGCGGCGCCGCGGCGGAGAAGGCGGGCGGCGCGACCCGCGGCCCCGATCCCGGCGACGGGGTCCGCTTCGAGCACGTCTCGTTCACCTACCCGGGCTCGGCGACGCCGGCGCTCGACGACGTCTCGCTGCACGTCCCGCCCGGCTCCAAGCTCGCGATCGTCGGCGAGAACGGCTCGGGCAAGACGACGCTCATCAAGCTCCTCGCGGGCCTCTACGTCCCGACGTCGGGGCGCGTCCTGGTCGATGGCCTGCCGCTCGGCGACTGGGATCCGTCGACGCTCCGCCGCCGCATCGGCGTCATCTTCCAGGACTTCGTGCGCTACCAGCTCACCGTCGGCGAGAACATCGGCGCCGGCGACGATCGCGCCTACGACGACCGCGCGCGCTGGGCCGAGGCCGCGGAGAAGGGCCTGGCGGCGCCGGTCATCGCCGAGCTGCCGACCGGCTACGACACGCAGCTGGGCAAGTGGTTCCGCGAGGGCCGCGAGCTCTCGCTCGGCCAGTGGCAGAAGGTCGCGCTCGCCCGCGCCTTCATGCGCAAGGACGCCGACATCCTCGTCCTCGACGAGCCCACCGCGTCGATGGACGCGGCCGCCGAGGTCGCGATCTTCGATCGCTTCCGCGAGCGCACGAAGGACCAGATCGCGATCGTCATCTCCCACCGCTTCTCCACCGTGCGCATGGCCGATCGCATCGTCGTCCTCGACGGCGGCCGCGTGATCGAGAGCGGCAGCCACGCCGAGCTCCTGGCCGAGGGCGGCCGCTACGCCACCCTGTTCAAGCTCCAGGCCCGCGGTTACCAGTGACGTCAGAGCACGACGTCGGCCCAGAGGATGGCCAGGTCGAGCTCGATCGCGTCGAATGGCTCGGCGCGGACCTTGGCGTCGCCCCGGTGGACGGCGACGATGAGCCACTGCGCGCCCTCGCGACGGAGGACCTCCAGCGTGCGCTGCAGCGGGTCGATCAGCCAGACGTGCGCGACTTGCTCGCGCGCGTAGATGGCTAGCTTCTGCGCGCGGTCGCGCGCACCGGTCGACGGCGAGATCACCTCGCCTGCCCAGTCGGGGGAGAGGGTGAAGTACGGCAGCTCGGTTGTCATCGCCGGCATCCGTTCGCGCCGCCAGCCAGCCAGGTCGGGCACGATGATGTCGCCGCCGAGGTGCAGCTCGGGCTCGAACAGGATGATCCAGCCGCCCGGACCGCCTTTGCCGCGCTTGAACGGTGGGCCCAGCTCCTCGCCGAGCGCGGTCGCCGCAGCAGCGTGTGGCTTCGCCGGCCGAGGCGAGAGCACGAGCTCCCCGTCGAGGATCTCCGCTACCATGTGCTCGGGCGCGGCGAGGACGTCCTCGTAGGTGGCGCGCCGGCGCACGGGATCCGCCATTCACGCAACGTAGCACGGGCCTCGCGTGCCATTTCGTCTCCGCCTCCGTCAGACATTCGTCGTGGGAGAAGCCGACGCACGGCGTGGCGTCGCGCCACGTAGCGGGCTGTTCACGTGGTGTGCGCGACTCACGAGAAGTTGCGGAAGTGCCCGGATTGTCTGACGATCCCTCACGCGCTACCGACGATCGAGCTGGCCCTGGCTTTGCGATATGGCCGGGCAAGGAGAGATCACGATGTCCCACACTATCCGCTTCGCTTCCCTCATCGGCGTCGCCGCCCTCGGCGTCATCGTCCTCGGCGCCGCCGGCACCGCGTCCGCGCAGAGCGCGCCGCCGCCGTTACCCGAGCGCATCGGCTTCGAGGCCGGCTTCGGCCTCTACGGCGGCGAGATCAACTGCGAGAACGAGAACGGCGAGTTCTGCGACGGCGTCACCGAGGCCGGTGGCATCGACCTGCACGCCAACTACTTCTTCAACCCGACGCTCGGCGTGTTCTTCGACGTCTTCCCGATGGTGCACACCGAGGACGACTGGACGTTCACGCACACCGTCGTGACCGCCGGCGTGAAGTGGCGCCCGGCGCCGATCTTCACGCTCGCCGGCGGCATCGGCAGCGCGCAGGCGCGCCTCCGCTACGAGGGCATCCTCAACATCGACGCCAAGACCGACACCGTGCCGGCGATCCTCCTGTCGGCCGCGATCGAGGTCCTGCGTGGCCGGAGCTTTGCCGTCGACGTGCAGGCCCGCGTGGGCGTCGGGTTCTACGAGGAGGACGAGAACAACAACGGCGAGGCGGACATCGTCGGCCGGAACGTGGGCTTCGGGGCGGCCATCACGTGGTTCTGAGCTGATCGGGCACGGGCACGGGCACGGGCACGGGCACGGGGCCACCAACACTTTGCGGGGCCGCGGCAAGATGGAGGCGTGACCCGAGCTGCCGACCCCAGCGCCGAGGAGCTCCTCGCGCACGCCGACTGGCTGCGGCGCCTCGCGCGCGCGCTCGTCGGTGACGTGGCGGCGGATGACGTGGTGCAGGAGACCTACGAGGTCGCCCTCGCCAGCCCTCCGAAGAAGGACGGCGCGCTGCGACCCTGGCTCGGCGGCGTGGCCCGCAACCTCGCGCGCATGCGCCTCCGCTCCGGCCACCGCCGCGAGCGGCGCGAGGCGTCGTTCGACTCGGAGCGCTCGCTCGGAGCGAGCGGAGCAGACGCGCCGAGCCCGGAGGAGCTGGTCGCGCGCGCGACCGTGCAACATCGGGTCGCGGCGCTCGTCCTCGAGCTCGAGGAGCCGCTGCGCGCGACGCTCCTGCTCCGCTACTACGAGGGCATGTCGGCCGCCGACATCGCGCGCGCGCAGGGCGTGCCGGCGGGGACGGTGCGCTGGCGCCTGAAGCAGGCGGTGGATCAGCTCCGCGCGCGCCTCGACGAAGACAGCGACGGCGATCGCCAGCGCTGGGCGCTGCTCCTCGCGCCCATCGCGCCGCGGCTCGCACCCGCTGCACCCACCGCCCCCGCCGCCCCCGCCGCATCCACCGCACCCACCGCGTCGTCGGCTCCCATCGCCGGCTCGCTCGTGATGAAAGGACTCGCCGTGAAGACTGGTACCAAGGTCGTCGCCCTCGTCGCCGTGCTCGTCGCGCTCGTCGCCGGCACGCGCTTCGCCGGGCTGTGGGGCACGAAGCGCGAGCAGCCGCCCGCCACCGCCGCCGCCGGCAAGGACCCGAACACGCCGCCGCCGAAGGCGACCGGCGACACCACCACCGCCACCGCCTCGGCGCCGACCGGCCGCCTCCCGACCTTCCGCGACGACGACCCCAGGGGCTCGCTGCGCCTCGAGGGCATCGTGATCGACGAGAACGATCAGGGCGTCGCCGGCGCGCGGGTCGCGATCAACGCCTGGCCGCCGATGATCGTCGAGACCGATACCGACGGCTCGTTCGCGTTCGACGGCCTCATCGCGCGCGACTACCGCGTCGAGGCCACCGCCGGCAAGGGCTACGCCGGCCCGGCGCGCCTGCGCCTCACCGAGAAGGCCGAGCCGCTCACGCTCCGCCTGCGGCCCGGCGGCGTGCTCGAGGTCGTCGTCACCGAGCGCGACGGCGGCAAGCCGATCGCCGGCGCCGAGGTCGAGCTGCGCGCCGCGCTCGCGTGGAGCGGCGTCACCGGCGCCGACGGCACCGTCCTGCTCGAAGGCGTCGGCGAGACGTGGGCGCCGCTCGCCGTGAGCGCGAAAGGCTTCGCGCCCGCCGCCGTCATGGCGTCGACCTCCGGCGACCCCGCGTCGCCCGGCCGCATCGCCGTCCTCCTCTCGCGCGGCGCCGCCGTCAGCGGCAAGGTCGTCGACGACGCCGGCAAGCCCGTCGCCGGCGCGCGCGTCGCCGCCGCGCTCGCGACCGAGCCGTTCCCGGTGATCCATCCGCGCCGCGACGGCGTGCTCACCGGCGCCGACGGCACGTTCCTACTGCCTGCGCTCGCCGCCGGCACGTATCGGCTGAGCGCGAGCGACGGGACCCACGCCGACGCGACGAGCGGGCCCATCACCGTCGACGGCAAGCACGCGCGCAAGGGGATCGAGCTGGTCATGGTCGCCGGCGGCGTGGTCCGCGGCACCGTCACCGACGGCGCCGGTCAGCCGGTCGCCGCCGCCGACGTCCGCGTCGTCGCGCAGGGCCACGTCGCGTGGCGGCCCCGGCGCCAGGCCTTCACCGGCGCCGACGGCCGCTTCGCCATCGCCGGCCTCCCGCGCCGCGGCGTCGAGATCGTCGCGTGGCACCCGACGGGTGCCTCGGCGATCGCGCTGGCCGACCTCGCCGCGAAGCCCGAGCACGACGTCGCGCTCGTCCTCGACGTCACCGGCGCGATCACCGGCACCATCGTCGACGCCGCCGGCGAGCCCGTCGGCGACGCGCAGGTCTTCGCCGATCCCGTCGATACCGGCGGCACCGCCGACCTCGCCGTCTGGCAGGTGCGCGGCTACCAGGAGGCGGTCTCCGACGCGGGCGGCGCCTTCCGCTTCGCCGGTCTCCCCGCCGGCAGCTACCGCGTGCGCGCTTCGCGCCCCGCCGCGCCCGAGCACGCGCTGTGGCAAGGCGACGGCGTCATCGCCAAGCCCGGCGGCCCGCCGGTGCGCATCGTCGTCGCCGCCGACGGCGGCGTCACCGGCAAGGTCGTGCTCCCCGACGGCAAGCCGCCCGCGGTCTTCACCATCGAGGTCGGCGCCAGCCATCCCATCCCCGTCGCCTCCAAGGACGGCAGCTTCCGCGCCGACGCGGCCGCCGGCAAGCTCGTGGTGCGCGTCGCCGGTCCGGGCTTCGTGCCCAGGCGCGTCGAGGCCACCGTCGAGCCCGGCAAGGTCGCCGACCTGGGCACGATCACCGTCGAGGCCGGTCGCTCGGTCAGCGGCCGCGTGCTCGACGCGAGCGGCGCGCCGGTGCCGCGGGCGCAGGTCGCGGCCGGCATGATCCTCTCCGGCGACGGCACCCAGCTCTACATCGAGAGCGAGAGCATCCTGGCCAAGACGACCAGCACCGACGACGACGGTCGCTACGTCCTCAGCGGCTTCGGTCCGCACAACATCTCCATCGTCGCCGGCAAGGAGGGCGCCGGCCGCGCGCTCTCGGTGACCGTGCCCCGCGGCGGCGACAGCGCCGTCGTCGACCTCGTGCTCCAGGCCGTCGGCGGCGCCGCCGGCCAGGTCGTTCGCGACGGCCAGCCGCTCGCCGACACCGTCGTCATCGCCAACCCGATCGGCGCCGTCGGCTCGAACTTCTTCGTCGTCACCGGCCCCGACGGCAGCTTCGCCTTCGACGCGCTCAGCCCGGGCGACTACTTCATCTATCCGATGCTCGGCGGCGGCGGCGGTCAGCCCAAGGACATGGCGATGCGCTTCCTGCAGGTCAAGGCCGGCACGCGCGCCTCGATCACGCTCGACGCCTCGCCGGGCCCGGGCAAGCTCACGATCGCGGTCGACCACGACAAGGGGGCGCCGGTCGTGCTCGCCCAGATCGCCGTGCTGCAGGCGCAGGTCGACGCGCCGAACCTGGAGGCCCTGCGCGACGGCACCTTCGCCCTGCCGGAGGAGATCCGCGCGGGCGGCACCTTGATGATGCACTTCCGCCAGGCGATGGGCGCGCCGGCGGAGATCGACGGGATGCGTCCCGGCACGTACACGGCCTGCGTCGTGCCGTTCCCGGTCGGCGACGATCCGTCGATGGCGCGCTTCCTCATGGACGCCGCCAACCTCCTGCCGATGAAGTGCACGCCGGTGACCATCGGCGACTCGCCGGCGCAGCTGAAGGTGGTCGTCCCCCACGCCTGGACCCAGCCGGCGTCGAAGAAGTGACAGCTCGACACCGGGCGCGTCGCGAACCTGGTGATTTCGTTCGGCGCCCGTCCCGGCGTGGGCCTTGCTACCCTCGCAGACGTGCCTCGTGTCGTGCCGCTCGCCGTGCTCGCGCTCACCCTGACGGCATGCGACCCGCAGGTGACGGAGGGCTACGAGCTGTTCGGCACCTGGGCGCAGCTCGACGTCCCCGCCGGTGAGCCGGGGCAGCAGTGGACCTTCCACGACGACCTCACCTACGACAAGACGGGCGGCGAGAACGAGTCGGGCATCTTCTTCGTCGAGGGCACGCGCCTCACGGTGCAGGATGATCCGTCGTCGATCGGCCCCGACCACCTCGCCTTCGACTACGTCGCGACCGACTCGCACTGGCTCGAGCACGCCGCGTTCGCGACCGGCGCCGTGTCCGGCCGTGTCGGCACGTGGCACGGCGTCTTCGAGAACCTCGGCGAGCCGCTGACCGTCGACTACACCGTCACGCTGCGCGCCGATCGCTCCGTGCACGAGACCCGGCGCATCACGGGTCCCGGCCGCGACGAGCTCTACGAGGGCGACGGCACCTGGTCCGACGCGCCCACCGGCTCGAGCTTCACCATCACCGTCACGCTCGTCGGACCCGGCGGCAGCATCCCCGAGACGTACTCGGCCTGGCGCCTGGGCAACGCGATCGGCGGGCCGCTCTACGAGCGCGCCGCGTTCTGATCGTCGTCGTCGGCGTCCGCGACGGACTCGGCCGTCGCCGCCGCTGCCGCTGCCACCACGCGCTCGCGCGAGCGGGCGCGCACGCTGGCGACGACCGCGATCGTGATGCACGACGCGATCACGCCGACCGAGACCAGCGGCGGTACGTGGATCCACTTCGACAGCAGGAGCTTCATGCCGGCGAACGCCAGCACCGCAGCCAGGCCGAAGCGCAGGTACTTCAGCTCGGCGAGCACGCCGGCCAGCACGATGTAGAGCGCGCGCAACCCGAGGATGGCGAGGAGGTTCGAGCTGTAGATGATGAACGGCTCCGTGGTGACCGCGAACGCGGCGGGCACCGAGTCGATGGCGAACACGACGTCGGTGAGCTCGATCGCGATGAGCGCCAGCAAGAGCGGCGTGCCGAGGAGGCGCCCGTTCTTGCGCGTGAAGAACTTGTGCCCGTCGAGGGTCTTCGACCACGGCAGGTGGCGCGAGAGCCAGACGAGCGTGCGGTTCTCCTGCTCCTCCTCGGGCTCGTGGAGGAGCTTCACCGCCGCGATCACGAGCAGCGCGCCGAAGAGGTAGAGGACCTCGTGCCACTGCTTCACCGCCGCGGCGCCGGCGAAGATGAGGGCGCCGCGCGTGACGATCGCGCCCGCGATGCCCCACGTCAGCACCCGCCGCTGCTCCGTCCGCGGGATGCGCAGCATCGAGAAGATGAGCAGGAACACGAACAGGTTGTCGACCGACAGGCTCTTCTCGAGCAGGTACGCGGCCAGGAACTGCTCGCCCGCCTCGAGGCCGAAGTAGATGGCGACGTAGACGTTGAACAGGAGCGAGACGACGACCCAGCCGATGGTCCAGGCGAGCGCGCGCTTCCTGGAGTCGACATGGTCGCCTCGATGCGCGAACAGGTCGATGAAGACCGAGACCGTGACGACGAGGGCCAGGGTGGCCCATGCCCAGAACGGGACTTCGATAGGTGTCATGCCACCTCCGCGTTGCGATCGGACGTTCGAACGAGAACGAGCTCAGTCGAACGCCGCGCGTGGCGGCCGGAAGACGCCGTGACGAAAGGGAGGCACCGGCGCGCCGGTTCCGGGCACCCGTCGCGGCGCCGCGGTGTCGTTCTGCTCCCGCACGACGTCAGCGACCGCCACCTGCGCTTCGTCGAGATCGATCGTCGTCTCGCCGATGTCGTGCTCGACCGCCGCGACCGCGTCCGCGGATGTGCTCATCCCTGGCGCGACGACGAGCGCCACCATCAGGACGAGGAGCAAGCGGAGGACCATCCGGCTGCAGTCTAGCCGGAATTCTGCGATCCGCACCGTTCGTAGCGTGCGATCCGGTCGCACTCGCGCGCACACCCGCGACCTCACGTCGCATGCAGCGCCGATGAAAAGCTGAACCGATGCGGTCGATTCGACCGTGCGTCGCGCGTGATGGCTTGCTCACGCCTCACTCACCGGTGCAAGGTGAAGGAGTCCGGTTTCCGGACAGGGGTCGGGCGGCGAGAGAAGGGGGATCGATCCTCGGCGGGCGACATGGGTGTCGCCTGGGGGCGTCGGCGTGGTGTGCCGTGGGCCGGCACCGGGGCCGAGGGTCGATCGCGGGGGGGCCCGCGGGCCGTGCGTGATACCGTGCCTGGATGTTCACGACGCGGGAGCTCATCCAGCGGGAGAACGAGGAGGAGGAGCGCGAGGAGCAGCGCTCGCCAGGGAAGGTGACGCTCACCTCGCGCCTGCGCGCGGACAGCACGGTCACAGCCTCGCCGGAGCCGACCGCGGACGCGGGGCACGGTTACCTCGGTGCCCCGCCGGTGCAGCTCCTCGCGACCGCCGGCGTGGCCGAGGATCCCTTCGCGGTGCACACGCTCGCCGGCGAGGGCGTCGCCGGTCCCGGGACCGAGTTGCCCCATCGCGAGCAGATCCAGGCGAGCTTCGGACACCACGACGTGTCGGGCGTGCGCGCGCACGTCGGTGGCGACACGGCGCAAGCCGCGGGCGCGATCGGCGCGCAGGCCTACGCGACCGGCGACGACGTCGCGTTCGCGGCGACGCCCGATCTGCGACAGGCGGCGCACGAGGCCGCGCACGTCGTGCAGCAGCGCGGCGGCGTCCGCCTCGACGGCGGCGTCGGGCGCGCCGGCGATCCGTACGAGTTGCACGCCGACGCCGTCGCCGATCGCGTCGTGCGCGGCGAGAGCGCCGAGGCGCTCCTCGACACGATGGCGCACCGGGGCGCGGCCGGCGGCCCCGCGGTGCAGCGTCTCACCGCCGAGGAACGCGCGACCGCGGTCCGGGAGGCGTCGAGCGATCTGACCCTCGAGCAGCTCGCGCACCGCATCGCGTACATGGACGACGCGACGGCGCTCCGGCCCGAGGATCGCGAGGCGCTCACGAACCACGGCTTCGACGTGGACCGGATCCAGGGGCACCAGGGCGCCGGCGACCTCCAGTACTGGACGTTCCCCGCCAACCCGCGCGCGCCCCGTCACGTCACGCCCGTGATCGCCTTCCGCGGCACCGAGTCCGCCGCGGATCTGTCCGAGGACGCCACGCCGGCCGGCGTTGGCATGGGGCAGTTCACGATGAACCACGCCCAGATCCAGCGCGCGATCCAGGGGCTCGGCGGGCACGGCGTCGTCGCCACCGGCCACAGCCTCGGCGGCGCGCTCGCGCAGATCGCCGCCGCCTACTATCCGGACCTCATCGTCCGCGTCGTGACCTTCCAGGCGCCGGGCATCTCCGACGAGGTGCTCGCGCGCCTGCGCGCGCACGTCGCCAGCGGCGGCGCGGCGCCGACCGCGACCCATCACCGGGTCGACGGCTGCGTCGTCGACGACGCCGGCGACGGCTTCGTTCCCGGCGACGTCGTGGTCCACGGCAGCTACGTCAACGCGATCCAGGCACACACCTCGTTCCCGCTGCTCTCCGACGCGGCCTCGCCGGAGCCGTGGATGACGACGCCGGAGCGCACCGGCGTCGTCGCGGCGTCGGGGCCTGCGGTCGATCCGGCCCTCGGACGCGTCACCGCGCGCGGCACGACCGCCGGTGGCGGGCCCAGCCGCGCGACCAGCACCGGCGGGGTGGCCGAGGGCGCGCGTCGCCACACGACCGTCGACGGGGCGGTGGTCGGCGCCATCGCCGCCGGGCCGCTCGGCGCGATCGTCGGCGGAGTGGCCGCCGACAGCCTCGGTGAGGACGCCGCGCATCGCGACGCCTACGCGCGGATCTGGACCCACGACATCCTGCCCCACGCCGAGGCCGTCGACCGCACGCTCCTCGAGGACGTCATCCCCCGTCGCTGCGAGGAGGAGGGCATCTCGTCCTACGCCTCGCGCATGGTCGGCAACTACCGGAGCATGTTCCCCGAGCTCGCCGCGTCCGACGCGGTCCTGCGCACGATGACCGGCGGCGGCGGGCCGACCAGCGAGGAGGCCTTCGTCGAGGCGGTGCGCGGCCAGACGCGGCTGCGCGAGGAGTCGGTCGGGCGCGTGCGTCGCTACTGGGGTCTCATCGCGGCGGCGGACGCCTCGCGCGGGAGCCACGGCATGAGCGCGCCGCGCAGCGACGCGGAGACGCGGCGGATGCGCGAGGCGGATCGCATGGGGCGCGCCGCGCTCCTCGATCGCATGCGGCGCGGGCCCGACGCGGAGACCCCGGCGCGCACGGAGGAGCGCTCGTCGCGCGAGGAGCCGCCGCGCGGCGCTGCGGCCGCGACCATGTCCGGTCGCTCGCGCCGCTCCGTGCACCCCGACGGGGGCACCACGCAGGACGCCGAGCTGGTCCACGACGCCGCGAGCCGCGGCGTCGCCGGCGCCGGCACCGAGCTGCCGCACCGCGAGGAGATCCAGGCCAGCTTCGGGCACCACGACGTGTCGGGCGTGCGCGCCCACGTCGGCGGCGACGCGGCCCAGGCCGCGGGCGCGATCGGCGCGCAGGCCTACGCGACCGGCGACGACGTCGCGTTCGCGGCGACGCCCGATCTGCGACAGGCGGCGCACGAGGCCGCGCACGTCGTGCAGCAGCGCGGCGGCGTCCGCCTCGACGGCGGCGTCGGGCGCGCCGGCGATCCGTACGAGCAGCACGCCGACGCGGTCGCCGAGCGCGTCGTGCGCGGCGAGAGCGCCGAGTCGCTCCTCGACACGATGGCGCACCGGGGCGCGAGCGGCGGCCCCGCGGTGCAGCGCCTCGTCGAGGCCACCGACGGCGCCGCCGTCTCGACGATCCGGCGGCTCGTCGCGAGTGGGCGGCCGGCGGAGGTCGCCGCGATCGGCACCGCGATCGCGAACGCGCTCGACGCGATGGTCGGCCCGGTCGCGCGCGTCGACGTCGAATTCACGCATCGCGGTGAGCAGTACCGGCTGCGGGTGCCCGTGGCGGATGCGCGCGCGCTGTGCGGCGAGTGCGCGGAGCGCCTGCAGCACCCGGACGCGGGCGCCGGCGGCGACCGCGCGGCGCCCTCGAGCGGTCGCGGCGCGCGCGAGGCCGAGCGACCGGCCGCGCGCGGTGGCGCAGGTCGCGCCGCCGGCGACGGCCTTCCCGACGTCGAGTACGAGGTGAGCCACGGCTACGAGCAAGACTTCACGCCGCCGGCGGTGCCCACGCCGTTCGGCCCGATCCAGGGCGAGGCCACGTTGCGCGTCGGCGGCACCGTCGGTCCGCCGGAGCGCGAAGGGCGTGGCGGCCATCCGCCGCCCGGCCGCGTCACCGTCGAGGGCACGGACAGTGGTGGGGGCGAGCAATCCCTGTCGGTCGAGGGCGAAGGCGTGCTGCGCCGGATGATCGATCACGACCTGGCGGGCTTCGCCGATCACTTCGAGATCTCGCACGATCACGAGGGCCTGCACTTCAGCGCCGGCATGATCTCGCCCGAGGCCCAGGTCGGCCCGCTGACGTTCCAGTTCGGGATCGACGTCGTCCACTACGACCCCGGCGCGAGCGGTCATCCGCCGATGAGCCTGATGTCACCGTCGGCGACGTGCACGGTGGAGCTGAGCCCGCGTGTGCTCGCCGCCATCGGCCTCGAGGCGCGCGCCCACGCGTCGCTCGAGATCGAGGTGCGATGGCACCCGAACTGGGCGGCCATCTGGCGCGCGCTCTCCGCCCGCTTCGGGCCGTACTTCGCGACGCTCGGCGGCGAGGCCGCCGCTGGCGCGGTGACGGGTGGCGAGCTCGCGGCGGCCGGCGTCACCACCGGCGCGGCTGTGCCCGTCGCGGTCGGCGTCGGCGCGGCGCTCGCCGGCCTCGTGTTCGTCGGCGGCGTGATGTGGTCGATGGCGCGCGCCGCCGAGGAGGGGCGGCGGCAGGGCCTCGCCACCTGGTACATCCACGAGTACGCGGTGCAGTTCGGCGACACCCTCTTCCACACCTTCGGCCAGCACGTGCACGGCGCCGAGCACGTCCGCGGCGCCGCCCGCCTCGCGGCGGAGGGGCGCTCCGACGCGCGCGACGCCGTCCGCAACCTCACCCCCGAGCAGCGCCAGCAGCTGCTCGCGCACGGCCGCACCGCGGTCGTCCGCGAGGTCGCCGATCAGCTCGCCCGCGAGCTCGACGTCCCCTTCGACTCGTCCCGCCTGCACTGACCGCGAACGCAGGGCCGGGCGCGGCGGAACCCCGCGAATCCAGGCCACTTTTCGGATTTGAGGAGAAGAGAAGCAACTTCGGGCGGCGGTGGCGATAAGGGAGCCGTGATCGTGACGATCGGCCGCTGTTCGATACGCGCTGTCGCGCGTAACACGATCGATCCGCGACGTAGCATGGGGGCTTCATGAGGCGTCACCGCGAGGGACCGGGCGAGCATGGTGCGCCCGGTGCGGATGGTGTCGGCGTCCCGGGCAAGCGGACACGGACCGGTTCGTTGCCCGCCGGTCGGACGTCGAGGCATTCGCCCGCGCCCGCCGGCGATGGTGCGTCGCCGTGGGCTGGTGCCTCGCAGCACGACGATCCGTTCGGGCTGCACCTGCTCGATTCCTCAAGCGTGGGCGGCACGACGGGGAGAGGCCCGACTGCCTCGGCGCCGCCGTCTTCCGATCAACAGGTCTCGGCCGAGCCTCGGATTCGCGCCTTGTTGCAGGAACGCATCGGTGCGTCCGAGCGGCAGAGACTGGCGACGAGAAAGACGGCGTTGCTGCGCCTCTTCGCGGCGATCCCGGAGCTCGAGCGCGACCTGCTCCTGCGGCGGCTCGCGGATCCCGCGGACGAGCTCGGACAGCTACTCGCAGGCGAGCTCTCTCCGGCGCTGCGTCGACAGCTGCTCGCGGTGCTGCGTGGCGATTCGGCGCCTGCTCCAGAGATGGTGGACCCGGATACGGCCGCGTTCGCCGCCACGCTCGGGCGCGAGCGCTTTGGAACCAGCGAGCGCGTGGTGTCGGTCGATGGCCACTGGAGCGGGTCTCGGTCGGTCGACGTGTTCGTTCGATCTGGCGCGGCACCGCCTGACGGCGAGATCGGCCCTCGGTTGGACTGGCGCCTCGTCGATCGCACCGGTGCCGCCGTGCAGAACGGAACAGTGAGCTGGGGGCCCGGAGATCCTTCGTGCTCGCCTTGGTCGGTGGAGCTCACCGAGCCCGGGCAGTGGCAGGTCGGCATCGAGGTCGTCCACGACGGGCTCGTGATCGCGACGACCGAGCTGCCGGTCCTGGTACGCGTGGCAGAGGCCGAGGGGGCGGACCTGGTCGCATCGATCCGCGGCAGCGATCCGCGCGTTGCCGCCGGCAGCATGAGCAACGCGCAGCTGGTCGAGCAGGCCGACGCGATCCGCGATCAGCTCGGCGCCTACGCGCTCGGCGGGAAGTCGCCGGGCGACGAGCGCGACGTTCGCGCGCTCCGCTCCGCGCTGCAGGAGCTCGAGTGGCAGGGGAGCCAGCGCCAGGTCGACGGAAAGCCAGTGGTGCCGTCCGATGACCCGGGCGCCTTGACGGTGGAGGACGCGAAGCTGGGCTCGGGCGCCGACGCGGCGTCGCGCGCGCTCATCCAGCGTCGGATCGACGCGCTGATCGCCAGGCGCGGGCTCGTGGGTGCGGATCTCGCCGTGGCCGAGCTGGAGCGCGAGCTCGCCGACGAGGGTGAGGGCGTCCTCGGGGGCATGGTCAACGAAGCGCTGGGGAAGCGCGTCGCGGTTCCATGGCTCCGCGAGGAGATCGCCGCGCGGCGCGACGAGACGTCCTCGTTCCTCGAGAGGTTCGAGGAAGCCGGCCGCGCCATCACCTACGGCTTGCTCGCCGAGAGCGAAGCGCGGGTGCGCGGCGAGCTCGAGCGATACCAGCTCGCCGAGACCCAGGCCGGGGGTGGATATGCCGGGCAGGGACTGAAGGCGGGCGGCGATGCGGTCGAGCTCCGTGATGCGGTCGAGCACGGCAAGCGCATCCAGGCTGCACACGCCGCGTGGATGCAGGCCGATCGCGCCCGGCCGCGTGATGGCTCGGGCGACGAGAAGGCGGATGACGCGAGGCGCGTGTTCGAGGCCACGCGCGAGCTCGCGCTGGCGAAGCATCCGATGCTGCGCCCGTTCCTCGAGGGAACCACGCAGCAGGCGCGGGTGATGCCGAGTGGGTCGGTGCCAGGGGCCCTCGACGTCGGCAAGCACACCCCGGAGCAGCTCGGCAAGTTCGTCGGCTGGGAGCTCAACCAGAAGCTGTCGGATATCGACGAGACCCGGAGCAACATCGGCGAAGGCGTCCTCTCGATCTTCGGCGTCCCCAAGGTCGTCGCGTTGACTCGCCAGGAGATGCGCGTCGCGCCGGGCTCCATGCTGGACGGCGCCGTGAACGAGCGTGTCGCTCGAGCGGACAGCTCGCGCGGCTGGACCCAGGGCCTCGTCGCGGCGATCTCGTTCGGGCTCGGGCTGTTGCTCGCGGTTCCGACGGGCGGTGCATCCATTCCTGCGGCGGGCGTCGTCGCGGCAGGCGAGCTGACGCTGCTCGCGGCGGATCTCTACCTGCTGGGCAAGGACTTCGAGGAGCGCGGCGTCTACCGGGCCGCGGCGAACACCGATACGAGCTCGGTCGATTCGCTCTTGCAGGAGGAGCCATCGGCGGGCCCACTCATCTTCGGGTTCCTCGGCTTCGCCGGTCCCGTGGCGGGCGTCGGCGCCGTCGTTCGCTCTGGCTCCGACATGGCCCAGGCCATGGCGCGTGCCCGCGAAGGTGTCGCCGCCGTGCGTGACCTTCGCGCCGCAGCGTCCGCGGCGTCGGGCGACCTCGCGCGTCCCGCCGTCGCGCATCGGATCGAGCGACTCCGCGAGGTCGCACGAGACGCGGGCATGACCGACGCGGAGATCGATGCGCTGGTCCGCAACGTCGCACGCGGGGCCGGCGCGACGCGGGCGGCCGCCGCGTCGACCGTCGCGCTCGAATCGGCGGCGGAGGTCACCGACGAGATGCTCCCGGAGCTGGCGCGGCAGCTCGGCGTCGCGCGCGTGACACGAGGCGGAAGCGGCGGCGCGGTGGCGGTCCAGCCCACGATGGCGTCGGGCCGCGTCGTGGTCGAGGAGGTCGTGGTGGGGCCCACCGCGCGCGTCGCCGACGTGCTCGCGCATGCCGAGACCATCCAGCGCCTCGGCCGCTACGACGGTCTCGTCGGACGGATCCGCGCGACCTGGGATGAGCTGCGCGGACTCGTCGGCAGAGGTCGTCCTCCCCGTTCGCCCCGCAATCCGCACGCCCCCTTCAGCCAGGGCCACGAGGCGTTCGAGGAGGTCCACAAGTACGAAGGCTTCATTCGCACCCGCATGACCGAGCTCGCCGCACAGCTCGCGCGCGGCGGCGCCGACGGCGCGGCCGCGGCGGCACGCATCGAGGACGAGATCCAGCTCATGGAGGGCGAACTCGCCCACTGGCGCGACGTGCTCGCCGACGTCCGGCGCACCGGACACATCGGTGATGCACGTGGCCTCATCGAGGTCCGCGACATCTCTGCGGTGACCGAGGAAGCCATCGCCGCCGGCTATCCCAGGCCGCCGAGCGACGACTACTTCTACCGGCGCTGGCCGGGCGGCGGACCCGAGGGGCAGGAGTTCCAGCTGCTCCGCCGCGGCGCCGACGACGCCGACCTCTCGGATGTGCAAGTCAGGAAGGGTGCCTCGGGCTGGGAGCTGGTGCCAGCGAAGGCGGACGTGAACGGCCCGACGACGGGTTCACTAGCGGCTGATCTCTCGGCTGAGCTATCAACGGCCGGTGTTGGCGGTCCTCGACTGAACGAACTCGCCGCTGCCTTCACCAGCGGTGAGCTCGTTGCGATCGAAAGGGTGATCACGAGAAGGCACCTTGTGGAGATCATGCACGTGCGCGGCGGCATCAGCATGACCGGGCTGCGCACTGTGCATCAGTGCGTTACTCATCCACAGATAGTCGGAGTCGACGTGTGGGTTCGTTTCGAGCTCGCGGCCTCGAGCAATCACAACTGGGACAGCGCGCTCGTGGAACTTCGCGAGGCACTCGCGCTCGCCACGGACAACCCCGGGGCCGTGATCCGGGTCGCGAACGATGCCACCCCGATCTTTCGAGCAGGGTCGTCGACTCGGCGGGCGCCATCATTCGACATCTCGGTGACTCCGGCCGCCGGCAGCGCCGTCACGCGCAGTGTGGAGACAACGAGTCTCGATGAACCGTTGAGGTGGCACAGTCAGCTGACGCGTGGATTGAGGCACGCCGCTGAGAAAGCCGAGCACCGTGCCGTCAACGCGGTCGACATTCCGACTGGTCCCACCGGGACCATTGTCCCGATTCCGGGAGAACTGGACGCGGTGATTCAGGTCTCGATGTTCAGGGGGGAAGTCACGGGACCATCAGCCGTCGCGATTCCTGGTACACCAGGTTCGTTTCCATCCTTCACCCCAGCGAGAAACAGCGCCGTCTTCGATGGCATGGGCAACTTCCAAGCGCAGCAACATATTCCTCACGGGAACGTAACCCGTCCGGCGTCGCGCTATCAGGGCAAGCCGAGTCCTGGAAACATCTTTCAACAGTTCCTAGAAGAGGGTTTGAACTCGGGTAGCGTCTACGCGGGAGTGTCGCGTCTAAACCGTGTCCGCATCGTCGATGCTGGCCATGTCGTCTTGGCCGAGTTCGTGCGCGATGCGAGCAACGTCTGGAGCAGGATCCGATGATCGAGCGAAGTCCAGCGGTGTTCCGATATCCAGGGCCGATCGTGCGTCTCATGCTCGGTGGTCGAACCGAGGAGTTCGGACTGGAGGGCGACCCCGCCGCGGATGCGCGCGCCGTGGTCCAGGCGCTCGCGCTTCGATCGTGCATCGTGCGGCCACTCGTCTGCGAGCTGAAGACGGTCACGCTGGCCGGACCAGACTTGGGTCGTCGGGAGACCGTTCGACGACGAGCGTGGCGCTTGTGCAGCAGTTCGGCATCCACATTCGAGATCGTGCGAAGGTCGGGTGACGCGGAGGAGAGGGTCCATGACGAGCTGAGTCCATCCGTCATCGATGACTGGTTCAGCGATGTGCTTCGTTCCGCGAGCGAAGACGGTCGAGCTTACTGGAACGAGTTCGGGATCCCGGTGTGCGCCGCTCGTGTTCCCACCGAGCTGGGCGTTCGTCGAGGTGACTCACTCATCCTGCTCGAGGACGGCGGCGAGCTCGAGGCTACGGTTACGCACGACGACCAGGGCGCGTGGGCGATCGCTCAGCGAGCGCTCGCCGACCGCCCCCCGGTGGGCATCAGCTTCGACGTCATGCCGGCCGCGCTCGCATTGACGATCGAGGTCGGTTGGAACATATGGTGGGACGACAGCGGACCGGGACCCGATCTTTCCGTCTGGCTGCATGATCTGGCGAGGATCGGTTGGTCGTAACCGGCGCGAGACACGTTCAGCCGATCCACGAGGAGCAACGCAAGCGTGACCAGCAGCCCTACTCGGACCAGCTGGAAGCGAACAAGGTGAGATCATGAAGCTGAGCACCCTTACCGGTGGCGCCAGCCCGCTGTTGACGGTCAGGCTGTGGCGGGACGAACCGGAGGCCGAGTCGGAAGAGTCCGTTCGGCGAGAGCAGCTCGAAGCGATGCAGACCTTCGCCCAGGGTTGGTTCGAACCGCTAGCGGTTGCGGTCGAGGTCGTATGCTGCGATCCGGAGCAGGGCAACTCGTCGTATGGCGTCGCTCCGCCGCCTGTCCCCGCGTGGTTCATGCACATCTCTGGAGTAGAGGGCGTCTGGATGGAACCCACCCGAGTCGGCAGCCGCGTCGAAACGTGTGAATCGTTCGACCACGACGCGATTGGTGAGCTCGTCAGGCGTGCGCTCGATCAGCGATGCCGCGACACGACCACCACCGGCCTGGAATCGGTCAGATGGACCGCAGTTCGAGTCAAAGTGCCGCTCGTCGGAGTGACGCGACTCGTGATCGAGGACAAGTCCGTGCCCATCGTGGAGATACCGACCGAACGACGAGATGGTTTCGACTGGGTTTCGGGCGAGCGCACCGAGGCAGTGACTGGCCCACCATTCTGGTTCGACCTGGTCGACAGCGAGCTCCGTTTCGACGTGATCTGGGGACTCTGGCTCGACGGCCCCGGTCGCGAGCAGGTCGACATGGCCATCGAGCGGGTGCTCGCTCGTGGTACGGGATGGTACCTCGCACCTGATTGATGACATGAGAGTGACCACCACGACGGTCGGAGGCGCCTGCATGACCGTTCGCCTGTGGCGCGACGAACCCGATGGTGAATCCGATGAGTCGATCCTCCGCGAACAGCTCGATGCGATGAGCGCGTTCGCGCAAGGTTGGCTGGAGCCGTTGGCCGTGGCGATCGACGTGACGTGTCTCGAGCACGGACAACACTCCGATCCGCGATCTGATGTCCCATCATGGTTGATACGGACGTCTGGGTTGCCCGCGCTACGGATGGAGCCTGTCGTGGCCGGAAGCCGCGTGGAAGATCGTAAGCGCTGTGCGAACCGCACGTGGCGGCGCGGCCGCAGGCGTGATTGGAG
>ERZ761602.458-NODE-458-length-89518-cov-17.183238_pt1 | contig 89518 bp, 79 predicted proteins | sample MGYA00512165_ERZ761602 | MGnify/ENA primary metagenome ERZ761602 (study PRJEB28899, sample SAMN02445085) | bioreactor sludge metagenome | biome: EBPR sludge; isolation source: Thorneside wastewater treatment plant | place: Australia: Brisbane, Thorneside...
GCCCGCGCCGAGGCTCATCTTACTCCTCCGCGCCGACGGCGTAGAACGTCGCGGGCGCGCTCTGATTCGTGTGCTCGGTCGCGATCCACCCCGCGGAGCGGGCAGCGGTCGCGATGCGCACCTCGTCGAGGGTCGCGTTGATGCCCATGTTCTGGCCGAAACCGGCCGGGGCGTTGCCGATGTAGCCGCTCGTGCCGCTGGTGAGCGGCGGGGTCGGGTAGTTGAACGGGCCGGCGGCGAGCGCGCCGTTCACGAAGATGCGTCCCGCGCCCGCGCCGCTATAGACCCAGTGTACGAGCACCCAGCCGTCGCCCTGGATGTCGACGCCCGGGTTCGCCCAGTCGCTGCAGTAGAAGCCAGTCGCGGCGGTGGCGCCTTCGAAGCGCGTGTGGAACCAGCGCGCCTGGTTGCACGCCGCGTTGCCGAACACCACGAGCGCGTCGTTGTTGGTCGTCGCGCGCTGGTTGACCCACGCCGACACCGTGTGCGCGCCGTTGCCGGTGATGCCGCTGGTGAACGCGAGCTGGTCGTTGCCGCCGTCGAAGTCGAGGCCGCGGCCGAGCTGCGCCGCGACCACGTTGTTCGCGTTCATGCCGCCACTCGACGTCGCGTCGCGGCTGCCCGCGCTGTCGGGCTCGGTCGCGGGCGACGCGGCGTCGAGGTGCCACACGGCGTGGAAGCTGCTGGTCCACACCATCGACGCCGGCATGGGCGACGGCGTCGTCGCGGGATCGCCGTACACGAGGTAGAAGCGCGTCGGCTGGGTGTCGTCGACGGTCGGCAGCTTCACCCATGCCTCCACGCGGCCCTCGGCGTCGACGTAGCGCTGCAGCTCGTGCACCAGCGCCGTCCCGTCGTCGGTCGTGAAGTAGAGGTCGCTGCCGTTGTCGGCGGCGCGCGCGCCGATCGCCGGATCGACGATGCTCACCCAGACCGGGAAGTCGCTCTGCGTGCCATCCACGCGCGCCGGGTCGATCGTGATCGACTTGCGCCGCCCCGGCCCGCGCGCGTCAGGCGGCACCGCGTCGATGCCGGGCCGCCCGTCGGTCGCGACCGGCGCGTCGACCTCCACGTCGGCGTCGCCGTCGTCGTCGCCGCCGCTGTCGCCGCCATCGCTCGTCCCCGCCGGGTTGAACCCGCAGGCGGGGACCGCCAGCAGCACGGCGAGGAGCGCGGGAGACGCTCGCATTCCCCGATCATATGCCTAGTTCGCCAGGGCCGCGCACCCGTTATCGACGAGCGCACGTGGTGTCCGGCGAAGCGCGTCATCAGAAGCCGACGTTCGCGCCGACCTCGAGGACGACCGAGTCCGACAGCTTGGCCCCCTCGGGCTTCACGACGCGCACCGCCGTCTGGAACTTGGCGTCGTGGCCCTTCACGAAGTAGCTGGCGCCGAGACCCAGCTCCTGGGTGTCCACGGCCGACGACGACTCGAAGTCGGTCTGCACGTCGACGAGGGCGTAGCGAGCGGCGACCTGGACCGAGGGCGTCGCCAGGTAGCCGGCCTGGACGTGGAAGCCGACGTGCGACAGGCCCTGGTCCGAGAACGTCTTGGGGCCCTGCTGGCTGCTCATGCCGTACACACCGCCGGTCGTCGAGAAGCCACTCACCTTGACGATGTAGTCGAGCTGCACCTTCTGGTTGGCCTTGTCGTCCTTGTCGCGGTCGGCCTCGAGCCAAACGCTCGCGCCGACGCCCCAGCGCAGCGGACCGCCCTCGAGATCGACCTCCTGGTACCCCTTGAGGCCACCCTCGTTCAGGCCGACGCGCCCGACGATCGCCGGCTTGAACCGGCTGGGGACGTTGGTGAAGCCGCCGCCGGTGATCTCGCCCTCGCCGGTCATCGGGTCGACCTCGACGTCGCCGGAGAGCCTGGAGCCGACGCCCTGCCCGTTGAACACGCCGACGATCCACTCGAGGTTCGGCGACTTCTCGTAGTCGTTGCGGATCGCGAGGCCGATGTCGCGCTCGGCGCCGAACACCGAGTCGGTGATGGCGCGCGTGGTGAGCTCGAGGCGACCACTCGAGTTGATCTGCTGGCGCGAGAACGGTCGCTTCCACTGACCGACGCGGATCCACACGTCGTCGCCGATCTTCCAGTCGAAGTGCGCGTCCTTGAGGGTCAGGAAGCCCTTGCCGTAGTCCCACTGCAGCTTCCAGCCGATGCCCTGGTGGATCTTGGCGTCGACCGTCAGGCGCGTGCGCCGGATCTCGAAGGCGTGCTTGTCGGGGTTGCCATCGCCCTTGTTGAACGTGCCCGAGTAGAACGGCTGGATGCGGCCGCTGAGCTTGAGCTCGTACTTGCCGTCGCCGCTCTTGATGAAGAAGCCCTTGTCGTAGCCGACCTCGTTGCCGCGGTCGATCACGGGCGCCGCGACCTCCTCGGCCTCGACCTCCTCGGGCTCGGCCTCCTCGGGTGGCTCATCGACGGGGGCGACGTCGGCGGGCTGCGCCTCGTCCTCGTCGGGCGGGCCCTCGGGCTGCGCCGCGGCGGCCGAGAGGCCAGCGAGCTGTGTCAGAACGGTTGCGAAAACGATGCGCTTCGCTGTCATCACGGTGGCAGCTTCGTCCCACCGTATGACAAGTCGGTGACGGAACCGTAACGAGTCAGCCGAACTTGCCGGTGATGTAGTCCTCGGTCCGACGATCCTTGGGGTGCGTGAAGATCTGGCCGGTCTCGCCCAGCTCGATCAGATCCCCCTGCAGGAAGAAGCCGGTCCGGTCCGACACGCGGGTCGCCTGCTGCAGGTTGTGCGTGACGATGATGATCGTGTAGTCGCGGCGCAGGTCGTGGAGCAGGTCCTCGATGCGCGCGGTCGCGATGGGGTCGAGCGCCGAGCACGGCTCGTCCATCAGCACGACCTCGGGATCGACGGCGAGCGTGCGCGCGATGCACAGGCGCTGCTGCTGACCACCCGAGAGGCTGGTGCCGGGCTTGTCGAGCTTGTCCTTGACCTCGTCCCACAGCGCCGCCTGGCGCAGCGCCTTCTCGACGACCTCCGCCGGCTTCCGCCCGCCCATACGCTTGGTCAGCTTGAGCCCGGCGAGCACGTTGTCGCGGATCGACATCGACGGGAACGGGTTCGGCTTCTGGAACACCATGCCGACACGCCGGCGCAGGAGCACCGGGTCGACGTCGGTGGCGTAGACGTCGGTGTCGTCGAGCATCACCTTGCCCTCGCTGCGGGCGCCGGTGACGAGCTCGTGCATGCGGTTGAGGCAACGGATGAACGTCGACTTGCCGCAGCCCGACGGGCCGATGATCGCCGTGACCTGGCGCGCCGGGATCGTGATGTCGATCCCCTTGAGCACCTCGTGGCTGCCGAACCAGGCGCGGAGCCCTGTGACGCTGAGCTTCATAGCCGCTTCTGGTACCGGTTGCGGAGGAAGATCGCGATCGCGTTCAGGAACAGCAGCGTCATCATCAGGACGACGATCGCCGCCGCTGCGTTGGTCAGGAATTCCCGCTTCGGGCTCGAGGTCCATTGGAAGATCTGCATCGGCAACGCCGTGTAGTCGGCGTCGAGGCCATCGGGAGCATAGAGGATGAACGCCACGGCGCCTACCACCACGAGCGGCGCGGTCTCACCGATCGCGCGCGAGATCGCGAGGATCGCGCCCGTGAGGATCCCGGGGAGCGCCATCGGCAGGACGACGTGGCGCGTGGTCTGCCAGCGCGTCGCGCCGAGCCCCAGCGCCGCCTCCCGGAGGGAGTCCTTGACGGTCCGGAGCGCTTCTCGCGACGACATGATGACGACCGGGAGGACGAGGAGCGAGAGGGTGAGGGCGCCGGCCAGGACGGTCTCGCCGAGCGCCATCCAGCGCACGAACAGGCCGAGGCCGAGCATGCCGTAGATGATCGACGGGACGCCGGCGAGGTTGGCGATCGCGACCTCGAAGATGGCCGCGATCCGCGAGCGCTTCCCGTACTCCTCGAGGTAGACCGCGGCGCCGACGCCGAGCGGCAGCGCGACGGCGGCGGTGATCGCCATGAGCCAGAGGCTGCCCATGAGCGCCGGCCAGATGCCGCCGATCGTCGCGTTCAGCTGCGACGGCGCGTCGAGGAGGAAGCCGGCGTCGATGCGCCCGAGGCCGCGCACGATCACGCCGCCGAGGAGCCAGGCGAGCACGGCCAGCGGCGCGAACACGGCGAATCGGCAGATCCACACGAAGACCTGCTCGGTCCACATGCCCTCGCGCCGGGCGCTGATGTCGATACGGGGGGACGGCGACGACATGGTCAGATCCTCGTCAGGTCAGGCCCGGCTCTGCGCGCGCAGCTTGCGCGACAGGCGGTAGCTGATCAGGTTCATGACCAGCGTCATCACGAACAGCATCAGGCCGACGGCGAAGATCGTCCGGTACTCGAGCGTCCCGTTGGGCGTGTCGCCCTTCGAGATGTTGACGATGTACGCGGTCATGGTCTCCGCCGGCTCGCGCGCGTCGTACGTGAAGTTGGCCTGGTTGCCGGCGGCGATCGCGACGATCATCGTCTCGCCGATCGCGCGCGACACCGCGAGCGTCATCGCCGCGGCGATGCCCGACCACGCCGACGGCACGATCACGCGCAGGATCGTGGGCAGCTTGCCGGCGCCGAGCGCGAGCGCGCCCTCGCGGAGGCTGTCGGGCACGGCGTAGATGGCGTCCTCGGAGAGCGACGACACCAGCGGGATGATCATGATGCCCATGACGATGCCCGGCGACAGCATGTTGCCGCCGGCGAGCCCCGGGATGTAGCCCTGGAGGAACGGCGTCACGATCGTGAGCGCGAAGTAGCCGTACACGATCGTCGGCACGCCGGCGAGCAGCTCGAGCGCCGGCTTCAGCACCTTGCGGGTCCGCGGCGCCGCGTACTCGGAGAGGTAGATCGCGGCGAGGAGCCCGAAGGGGAGGGCGACCGCCATCGCGATCGCGGACGTGACCAGCGTGCCCATCACCAGCGGCCAGATGCCGAAGTGCTGGTTGTCGCGGAACAGCGGCGTCCACTCGGTGTCGCCGAAGAACTGCGCGAGCGAGACCTCCTCGAAGAAGGCCGCGGCCTCGAACACGAGCACGAGCACGATGCCGATCGTCACGAAGACCGACACCGCGCCGCAGCCGGCGAGCATCGTCTCGATGATGCGCTCACCGAGTCCGCTGGCGCGCTTGGGGGCGGTGCGCTGGCTCACCGCCGGCAAGGCTACCTCGGGAGCCGGGCCGTCCATCAGCTGCCCGCGCCCTCGGCGCCGAGGAGCTTCTCGAGCGTCACCCCGACGGTCGAGCCGCCGGTGAACACCGAGCCGGTCTTGCGCGCCTTGTAGCGCTCCTTCGCGAGGTCGCCGACCGATGCGGGCAGCCCGACGTAGCCGACGCGCTGGGCGAGCGACGCGGCGTTCTCGAGGTAGTAGGTGACGAACTTGTCGACCTCCGGCTTCTTGGCCGCGCTGGTCGAGACGTACACGAAGATCGGGCGCGAGAGCGGCTGGTAGGTGCCGTCGACGATGCTTTCGGGGCTCGGCGCGACCGGCCCGGCGCCGTTGTCGGCCTTGCCGTCGTCGATGGGGACGACCTTCAGCTTGTCCTTGTTCTCGGCGTAGTAGGCGTAGCCGAAGAACGCGAGCGCGTTCTCGTCGCTCGACACCGCCTGGACGAGCGTGTTGTCGTCCTCCGACTGCGCGAAGTCACCGCGGCTCGAGTGCTCCTTGCCGACGATCGCCTGGGTGAAGTAGTCATACGTGCCGGAGTCGACGCCGGCGCCGGTGAGGCGGAGCGGGCGATCCGGCCAGCCGTCGCGGATCTGCGACCAGTTGGTGATCGAGCCCTGGGCCTCGGGCGCCCACATCTTCTTCAGCTCCTCGACCGTGAAGTGGTCGACCCAGGTGTTCTTGGGGTTCACGACCACGGCGATGCCGTCGTACGCGACCGGCAGCTCGACCCACTCGATGTTGTTCTTCTTGCATTCCTCGATCTCGCTGCCCTTGATGGGGCGCGAGGCGCCGGCGATGTCGATCTCGCCGCGGCAGAACTTCTTGAAGCCGCCGCCCGTGCCCGACGCGCCGACCGAGGCATCGCCGCCCTTGTCCTTCTGGTAGCTCTCGGCGACGGCGGCCGAGATGAGGAACACCGTGCTCGAGCCGTCCAGCTTGACGGTCTCCCCCTTGGCCTTTCGCTTGGAGCAGCCGGCGGCCGGGATGAGTAGCGCTGGGAGGGTGAGGAGGACGAGGACGTGGCGTCGCATCGCCGCAACCGTAGGGAGCTTGTGTGACAGGACGGTCACAGCGTTGCGACACGTCTGATCGCCGAGGAAGCCTCGGAAATGATTGCCGCCAGCCGCTCTATTAATGAGGGCCGGGAGGGCTACCGAGCCGGTGCCGGGCCGCTACCGGGCCGGCTTGTGCCGGACGTCCTTGCCCTCGACCTGGAAGATCACCATCTCCGCGAGGTTGGTGCCGTGGTCGGCGATCCGCTCGAGGAACTTGGAGCAGGCCTGAAGGTGGATGCCGCGGTTCACGAAGTCGGGATCGCGCGTCATCTCCTGCTGCATCTCGCTCGCCAGCTCGCGGTAGGCGTCGTCGACGTACTGGTCACGCGAGAAGACGGTGCGCGCCTTGGTCACGTCGCTCGCCACGAACGCGTCGATCGAGTCCCGCACCATGCGCTGGCCGACCTCGCTCATGCGCGTGATCCGCTCGGCCACCGACGGCGAAGGCGCGGCGCCCAGCGCGAGCACGCGCTCGGAGATGTTGACCGCGAGGTCACCGATGCGCTCCAGGTCGGTGACCATCTTCATGGCCAGCGTGATCATGCGCAGATCGCTCGCGACCGGCTGGCGCTTGGCGAGCACGAGCAGGCAGAGCTCGTCGGTCTCGATCTCGAGCGCGTTGACCTGGGCGTCGGCCTTGATGGTGCGGCGGGCGAGCTCGGTGTCACCCCGGACCAGCGCCTGGGTGGCCGAGGTGATCATGTCCTCGACAAGCCCCGCCATCCTCAGGAGCTTGTCTTTCAGCTCCCGCAGCTCGGCCTCGTACTCGCGATCCGTGTGCGTCCGTGGCACGCCCATACATCATACTACGCCGGCATCTACGCGACAGGAATTGGCGGAGAGACGGCAAATCGGCCGAAAATGGAGGTCGCGCCCCGAGGGAGATCTCGCCGCCACCGCGCCGCCTCGGTGCCGCTCCCCGAACTCCACCGACCTGTCACATCCCGTTCGCGACGCCGCAGCCATTCCGCCACGCAGCGCCGATACCGTGAAGCGTGCTGCAGGCTCCGGAGCCCCAGGCGACCGTCTCCAAGGCGGCCGGCGCGACCATCGTCATGGTGGAAGGGGCGGGATCCACCGCGTGGCTGGTCCAGGAGCTGCGCCGCGAGGTGCTCGAGATCGCCGTCGCGTCCGTGGAGCTCTTCGAAGGCCCCGTCGAGATCGATCGTCCGGTGGTGGTGCTCGGCATCGGTGCCACGGAGCCGCCGTCGTCGCCGGACCTGTTCGAGCGCGCCGTCGCGTGGGCGGAGGGCCGGGATCCGCGCCCCGGGCTCCTCTTGCTCACGACCAGCGAGGATCGTGAGGTGGTCGAGCGCGCGCTCGCGGCCGGCTTCGATGACGCGGTCGTCGGTCCACCTTCGACGCGCGAGCTGGCGGCGCGGATCCGCGCCGTGCACCGCCGCGTGCACTGGCCGGGACGCGGGCGGGGTGGTCGGCTCCGGCACGGCGCGGTGACGCTCGACACCGATGGCCACGAGCTCTGGATCGACGGCGTCTCGATCTCCTTGACCTCGACCGAGATGTCCGTGATCCGGACGTTGATGCGGGCGCACGGGCGCGCGATGACACGCAGCGAGCTGCTCGACGCGGCGTGGGGCGCGGCCAACTTCGAGATCAGCGAGCGTGCGGTCGACAACGTGATCCTTCGGCTACGGCGAAAGCTGCCCCGTCCGGACGTGATCCAGACGGTGCGCGGCGTCGGCTTCCGCATGAGCGGCGATTAGCGAATTGTCACATCGTCGCCACGCTTCACCGGCGAACCCGTCACGTCACCTTCCTAAGGTGACCGCGTGTTCGAAGGCTTCGAGCAGGTCAAGGACGACCAGGCGCGCAAGCGCTGGTTCGCATCGACCGGCACATCGATCATCGTCGTCCTGGTGTTCGGTGCCGGGCTCGTCGTCCTCGCACGCCAGCAGGTTGCCAAGGCCCACGTCGAGAAGGAGATCGACGTCACCTTCCGAGCTCAGGAGGAGCCGGAGCTCGAGAAGAAGCCGCCACCGCCACCGCCGCCACCGCCGCCGAGCGTGAAGAAGACGCGGCGCCCCGGCCGTGCCGCGCCGGCGCAGCCGACGGCGATTCCCGAGGGCCGCCCCGCCGAGGGCGATCCGGGGCAGGCGATCAGCGCGCACGAGGCGTTCGACGAGCTCGGCGACGGCGGCGACGAGAAGGAGACGCCGCCGCCTCCGTTGCCGCCGCCGCCGCCGCCACCGGCGCCGGTGGAGGAGAAGATCCCCGATCCGATCCAGGAGCTCGACACCGAGTACGTCTCGGCGCGTCCGCACTCGAGCAACATGCCGCCGGCCTACCCGGAGTCCGCCCGCAAGAAGGGCACCGAGCAGGTCGTCCGCCTCGAGGTTCGCATCTCGGCCACCGGTCAGGTCGTCGAGGTGTCGCTCCTCTCCGGCGACGAGCCCTTCGCGTCGGTCGCGATCGCTGCGGTCAAGGCGTGGCGCTACGCGCCCGCGACCGATCAGGGCCAACCGGTCGCCAGCACCCGCGTCGTCTCCATCCCGTTCCGCCTCCAGAGCCGCTGATCAAGGAGTCCTGCCAATGAGTTTCGATCTCGTCCACGTCTTTCAGACGATGCAGCCGTTCGCGATGGCGATCGTGGCGGTGCTCGCGCTCATGTTCATCGCCATGATCACGGTGTTCGTCGAGCGCGTCTACGTGTACTTCAAGTCCCGGCGGTCGTCGCGCAAGTTCGCGCAGGCGGCGGGGCCGCTGCTCGAGGCCACCAACCACGAAGGGTTGATGAAGCTCGCCAGGGAGTATCCGGGGAGCCACCTGGCCCAGCTCCTCGCCAGCGGGATGAAGACCTACGTGGCCGCCGTGAAGCAGCCGGGCGAGCTCGATCCCATGGAGCTCACACGCCGCGAGATGCTGCGCAAGACCGAGCAGATCTCGGCGGACGTGCGGCGCGGCCACAGCACGCTGGCGTCGGTCGGCTCGGTGTCACCGTTCGTCGGCCTCCTCGGCACCGTCATCGGCATCATCGCGGCGTTTCAGGGCATCGCGGCCGAGGGCTCGGGCGGTCTCGGCGCGGTCTCGGCCGGTATCGCCGAGGCGCTCGTCGTGACCGCGATCGGCCTCCTGGTCGCCATCCCCGCCGTGCTCGCCTTCAACTTCCTCTCGGGCAAGGCGGACGCGCTGCTTCTCGCGCTCGAGCAGTCGAAGGGAGAGTTCCTCGACTACCTCGAGAACCAGACGCGGACCTCCCGCGGCGCCGAGACGAGGCAGTCCCGTGCGGCGGCCTGAGCGGGCGCGGCCCGACATCAACGTCACGCCGCTCGTCGACGTCGTCCTCGTGCTGCTGATCATCTTCATGGTGATCATCCCGCAGATGCAGGCGGGCGCGAACGTCAACCTGCCCGGCGCGCAGCACCCCGACCAGAAGAACGACGTCAAGAACATGCCGATCACGCTCAGCGTCACGAGCACCGGATCGCTGTTCCTGGAGAAGCGTCCCGTCAACCGGGCCGAGCTGGTCGCGCTCCTGAAGGAGGGCCACACCCGGTCGCCGAACAGCCGCCTCATCCTCAAGGGCGACAAGACCGCGCCGTACGGGCTCATGCGCGAGCTCTTCGGCGAGGCGCAGTCGGTCGGCTTCCCCGGTGTCTCGCTGCAGGTCGGCGATCTGCGCCCCGACGAGGGAGGCACCTGACATGGGCGCCGAGCTCCAGGTCGGCAAGCAGCGGCGCGTCCGGCCGAGCATGAACGTCACGCCGCTCGTCGACGTCGTGCTGGTGCTGCTCATCATCTTCATGGTCATCACGCCGATGATGGTGAAGCAGTTCTGGCTGCACGTGCCCAAGGCCGACAAGAAGGCGTCGGCGGAGCCGGTCGAGCCCGATCCCGATGACGTGCCCGTGGTGGTGACGGTCCGGCAGGACGCGTCGATCTGGATCAACAAGGACCGGGTCGCGCTCGCCGAGCTCGGGCCGCGCCTGCAGCGCATCTTCGCGGCGCGCAGCGAGGCGATCGTGTTCTTCGACGCCGAGGACGGCGTCCGTTACGGCGAGGCGATGCGCGTGCTCGACACGGCGCGCGGCGGCGGCGCCGTCAACATCGCGGTCCTCACGGAGCGAGTCATCCCATGAAGTCGAACGTTCGCAGCCTGGTGGGCGTCCTGGCGGCGGGCGCCGTGATCTTCGCGCCGGTCGGCGCGCACGCCTTGCCGCCGCCGGATCCGCCCATGCCGGACCCGGTGCAGGGCCCGCTCTTCCCCACGCCCATGCCACCGATGCCCGAGGAGGGCGTGCCACCGATGGAGCGGATCCCGGCCGAACCCGAGCCGGAGCCGGAACCCGAACCCGAGCCGGCGCCGGCGCGGCCGACGACGGGCATCACCGGGTCGATCGTCGACTCGCAGACCGGCGAGCCGATCCCCGACGTGGTGATCGAGGTGGTCGGCTCCGACGAGGTCGGCATCACCGACGCGCGCGGCCGCTTCGACCTGCGCCTCGAGCCGGGCAAGTACACGCTGCGCATCGCCGGCGAGCTGCACCAGCGTCACCGCGTGCGCGGCGTCGTCGTGCGCCGCGGCGTGACCCAGCTCGACATCAAGCTCTCGTCGCAGGCGATCGAGGAGATCGTCGTGACCGCGCCGCCCGACACCGCCACCGAGGCGGTGCAGGTCGTGAAGCGGCGCAAGCGCGCGACGGTGTCCGACGCGATCTCGGCCGAGCAGATCTCGCGCTCGCCCGACTCGTCGGCCTCCGACGCGGCCAAGCGCATGGTCGGCGCGACGATCCAGGACGGCAAGTACGTCGTCATCCGCGGCCTCGGCGGGCGCTACAGCCTGACGCTCCTGAACGGCGTCCCGCTGCCGAGCCCCGATCCCGACGTCCCCGCGGCGCCGCTCGATCTCTTCCCGGCCGCGCTCCTCGCCAACCTCACCGTCACCAAGACGTTCTCGCCGGACACCCCGGCCAACTTCGCGGGCGGCGCGCTGAGCATCGAGACGCGTAGCTTCCCGTCGAAGTTCACGCTCAAGCTGCGCACCGGCGTCTCGGGCAACACCGAGGCGTCGTTCAAGGAGGTCAACGCCTACCCGGGCGGCAGCCTCGACGTGTTCGGCTACGACGACGGCACGCGCGGCCTGCCGTCGATCATCCCGCGCTACCAGCTCGCCGGCGATCCCAGCCTTCCGGTCGACCAGCAGAACGAGCAGATGACCTCGTTCGACAACAACTGGGAGCTCACGCCGACGACGGCCATCCCCAGCGGCAGCCTCGGCGTCACCGTCGGCAACACGCACACGATCGAGAAGCAGCGCCTCGGCTACTTCGCGAGCGTCAACTACGGCCACGGCTACAGCCGGCGCATCAGCCACATCGCCAAGGTCGGCGAGGACGACGGCATGGGCGGCACGCTGCCGTCGACGCTGCAGCTGACCGACGACCGTGGCACGCGCAACGCGAACCTGGGCGGTCTGCTCACCGGCGGCTGGACGCCGTCGCCGGCCCACAACGTCAACTTCATCGGGCTCTACACCCACAACGCCGACATCAGCGCGAGCCGCATCACCGGCATCGACGACAACACCAGCGAGATCGAGCGCACCCGCATGCGCTTCCTCGAGCGCGAGATGCGCTTCGCCCAGGCGATCGGCGAGCACGGCCTCTTCGGCGGCAAGCTCATCCTGGGCTGGCAAGGCAACCTGTCGTACGTCGCGCAGAACGAGCCCGACACCCGTGACCTGGTGCGCAGCCGCGGCGAGGACGGTCGCTGGGTGATCAACACCGGCTCGGGGTCGTCGGAGCGCCTGTTCTCCGACCTGGCCGACAACGGCGGCGGCGGCGGCGTGGACCTCACCATCCCGTTCGAGCCGATCAAGCTCAAGCTCGGCGGCTCGTTCCTTCGGTCGGACCGCTACTACTACGCGCGCCGGTTCCACTTCGTGGTCGGCGGCGACCACATCTTCGACGAGCCGAACGTCGCCTTCGCGCCGGAGAACGCCGACTCGATGCTCTTCTACGAGGCGACGCTGCCGAACGACGGCTACGTCGCGACCCGCGACATCGGCGCGGTCTACGCCATGGCCGACGTCGTGCACTGGGACCCGCTGCGCATCGTCGCGGGCGCGCGGCTCGAGCAGTCGACCCTGGACATCGGGCTCGACTCGCGCGTCGACCTGATGCTCGAGGACGAGCCGCCGACCCGCCGCGTCGACGACGGCATCCTGCCGTCGGTGAACGCGGTCTACGGCGTGACCAAGTCGACCAACCTGCGCGCGGCGTACGGCATGACCGTCGCGCGGCCGAACTTCCGCGAGGTGGCGCCGGCCCTCTACTACGACTACGTCCGTCGCCGCGCGATCGGCGGCAACCCCGACCTGGTCGAGACCCGGATTCACAACGCCGACGTGCGCTGGGAGACCTTCGTGGGTGACACCGAGCTGGTGGCGGCGAGCCTCTTCTACAAGAAGTTCATCGACCCGATCGAGCAGACGGTCGAGAACGCCGGCAGCGGCTCGAACGTCAGCTTCGCCAACGCCCGTGGCGCCACCAGCTACGGCGTCGAGCTCGAGGCGCGGCTCAACATGGGCCGCTTCGTCGCGCCGCTGCACGAGGTCTCGGTCGGCGCCAACCTCGCGCTCATCGGCTCGCAGATCGACCTGATGGGCGCCGAGCGTCCCTTGCAGGGGCAGTCGCCGTACGTCGCCAACCTCGACGTCAGCTACGACCACGAGGAGACCGGGACCCAGGCGTCGATCCTGTTCAACTCGTTCGGCCGCCGCATCGAGGAGGTGGGCACCGGTGGCGCCGGCAACGTCTACGAGGAGCCCTTCCATCGCCTGGACCTGACGGTCAGCCAGAAGCTGCCGCGGGATCTGAAGCTCAAGCTCGCCGCCGCCAACCTCCTGAACCAGCGCGCGGTGCGCACCCAGGACGGCGTCGAGATCTACGGCTACGACGCGGGATTTGCCGTGGCCGGGAGCCTCGAGCTGAGCGTCGATTGATTTCGGAAAAGGAGCCTGTCATGAAGAAAACGAGTATCGCCCTGTTCATCGGCCTCACCGGCCTCGCGGGCACCGCACTCGGGGCGTGCGGTGGCGACGACAACATGGGTGACGACGACGGCACGGACGTCGACGCCGCCGTCAACCCCGACGCAACTGGCCCGCAGACCATCCGCGTCAACGACGACATCACCACCGACACCACCTGGGAGGCGGAGAACACGTACGTGCTCCCGCGCCTCAAGTACGTCTTCGTCAAGGACGGCGCGACGCTCACGATCGAGCCGGGCACCCGGATCCTCGGCGAGCAGGGCTCGGTCCTCGTGATCGCCCGCGGCGCCAAGATCGAGGCGGCGGGCACGGCCGAGAACCCGATCGTCATGACCTCGGCGCAGCCCGACGGCATGCGGACGCCGGGCTTCTGGGGCGGGCTCCTCGTCCTCGGCGCCGCGCCGATCAACGTCAACGTGAACTCGACGCCGCCGTCCACCGAGGCGACGTTCGAGGCGTTCACCAGCGCCATCCCCGAGGGCAAGTTCGGCGGCACCAACGCGGCCGACGACAGCGGCACCCTCAGGTACGTCCGCGTCGAGTTCGGCGGCTTCAACTTCGTCGCCGACCGCGAGTTCAACAACATCACGTTCGCCGGCGTCGGCTCGGGTACCGAGGTCGACTACCTGCAGAGCCACAAGGGCAAGGACGACGGCGTCGAGATCTTCGGCGGCACGCTCAACCTGAAGCACGTGGTGATCAGCCAGGCGCAGGACGACGGCCTCGACAGCGACAACGGCTGGCAGGGCAAGGTCCAGTTCCTGGTGATCCAGCACGTGGGTCCGGACGGCGCGGCCGACGCGTCGAACGGCTACGAGTCGGACAACCACGGCACGGCCGCGTCGTACACGGCGATGCCGCGCACCAGGCCGACGATCTACAACGCCACGCTCGTCGGCAAGGCCGATTACGCGGTCGGGTCGGGCAGCTTCGCGACGGTGCTCCGCCGCGGCACGGGCGGCGCGTACTACAACCACCTCATCCTGAACTTCCCGAAGGGCCTCGAGGTGCGTGACACCGCGACCGGCGACCAGCTCGCCGCCGGCAACCTGTTCTTCAAGAACTCGATCTTCTTCAACAACGACGCGCTCGGCGATGCCGACAACTGGCCGGCGCCGCAGGCGGCGAACGATATCGACGAGGAGGCCGCGATCATGGTCACCGCGAACATGAACCGCGAGGCCGATCCGGGCATGCCGGCCGCCGCGTTCAACCTGAACAACCCGACGTTCAAGCCGACCGACGGCAGCGCCGCGCTCACCGGCGGCGCGACCCCGCCGAACGACGGCTTCTTCGACCCGACCGCCACGTTCGTCGGCGCGGTCGGCGCGATCGACTGGACGACGGGCTGGACGGCGTACCCGCAGAACTGAGCGGATCCCGCCCCCATCCCTTGACCCGATCGGGATGACTCCCGACGATCGGGGCATGGGGTCGACGATCCTCATCGTTGACGACGAGATCGTGGTGACCCGGGCCCTGGCCCGGGTCGTCGCGTCTCCGGACCGCCGAGTGATCACATCGCAGGATCCGTACGACGCGCTCGAGGTCGTCGCGCGCGAGGTCGTCGACCTCGTCATCACCGACAAGGACATGCCCCGGATGTCGGGGCCCACGCTGATCGACGCGCTCAAGGCGTCGCACCCCGACATCCCGTGCGTGCTCCTGACCGGCGCGCCGGATCTCCAGTCGGCGCTCGTCGCCATCAACACCGAACAGGTCGTGCGCTACCTGACCAAGCCGTTCGACACGGTCGAGCTCCTCACCACGGTCGAAGCTGGGCTCGCGCGACGGGCGGCGAACCAGGCGGCGCGGGCCGCGAAGCGCACCGAGGAGGCCCGCGCGCGGCTCCTGCGCGACGTCGCGGCGATCGAGCCGACGCTGCTCGACGTCACGCCGGGCACGCTCGAGGCGGCGGGGCCGCTCGGGGAGCGCATCGACGACGTGGTGCGGCAGCTCGCCGGTGACGACCCGGCGGCGGCCACCGCGGTGCGCGGCGTGCAGGCCGCGATCGCGCAGGCGCCACCGTCGCAGATCGCCGACGCGGTCGCCGGCATCCCGGCGCGGCGCGGGACGGTGGGGGCGCTGCTCGTGCCCCGGGCCGACGGGTCGACGATCGCCGTCGACATCCGCGGGAAGCTCGTCGAGCTCGGCGCGCTGCCGCGCGGACATGCCGACGCGGTCGCGGCGCGGCTGGCCGCGATGGCGGGGTTGCCGATCGGCGGCGCGAGCGAGCAGCTCGGACGCCTGTCGGTGACGAGCGGTGGCGCGAGCGGGGAGCTCGTCGTCGGCTACCGGCACACGGCGAGCGGCAGCGCGGTGGAGGTGCGCCGGGTGATCGTCGGCGCCGACGCGCCGGATCGCGAGGGGGTGCCAGCGACGATCGATCGATACGAGGTGCTCGAGAAGCTCGGTGAGGGTGGGATGGGCGTGGTCTACCGCGGGCTCCATCGAGGACTGGACCGGCCCGTCGCGATCAAGATCCTGCACGGCGTCCACCGTGCGGATCCGATCGCGGCCGGCCGGTTCCTGCGCGAGGCGCGCACGGCGTCCCGGGCGCGGCACCCACGCATCGTCGAGGTGCTCGATTTCGGGCATCTCCTCGACGGGCGGCCCTACCTCGTGATGGAGCTCGTCGGCGCGCCGACCCTCCTGCAGCGGATCCGCACGGGCACGCCCGAGCCGGTGGCGGCGCTGCGCATCGCCCAGGGCATCGCCGAGGGGCTCGCCGCCGCGCATGCCGTCGGTGTCGTCCATCGCGACGTCAAGCCGAGCAACGTGTTCGTCGACGACGCGCTCGCGGTCAAGCTCGCCGACTTCGGGACGGCCAAGCTCATGAGCGACGGCGACGTGCTCACGCGCGACGGCATGATCGTCGGCACGCCCAGCTACATGTCGCCCGAGCACATCATGGGCCACGACCTCGACGGTCGCACCGACCTGTACGCGCTCGGTTGCCTCCTGTTCCAGCTCCTCTCCGGCAACGTGCCGTATCGCGGCGGCGATCTGCGGGCGCTCCTCGCGATGCACCTGAACGCCGAGGTCCCCACCGTGACGTCGCCGGCCGGCCCGTTGCCCGCACCGCTGGTGTCGCTCGTGCGCTCGATGATGGCGAAGGACGCGGGACACAGGCCCGCAAGCGCGGCCGAGGTTGCGATCGCGCTCCGCGACCTCGCCGCGACGCTGCCGTCACCGCGCTGATCGCGCGGCCGCGCTCGTGGCCGAACTATCACCGGATCGCCCCGGTTCGGACACGTGCGCCTGCAAGAACGTTCACAACACCTACGCGGAGGCCAACGATGACCCGATATCAGGTTCGCACGCTGACCACCGACGACTTCCCCTCGCTCGTGCAGCTCGAGCGCGACGTGTTCGGGGCGCTCGGCGAGGACGTGCTCTGCCCGCACTACCTGCGGGTGTGCACCGAGATCTTCCCCGACACCTGCTTCCTCGCGCTCGACGACGATCGGCCGGTCGGGTACCTGCTCTCGTTCGTCAAGGAGCGGCAGGCGTGGTGCACGACGCTCGCGATCCGCGAGGAGTACCAGCGCAAGCGGCTGACCGCGATGCTCATCGGCTCGTTCGTGCGCACGATCCTCGAGCGCGTCGACGTGTGCTGGTTCACGGTGAAAGAAGACAACACGGCGGCGCGGGCGCTCCACCACATGCTCGGCGCGGTCGAGGTCGATCGTCGCCAGGACTTCTACGGGCCCGGCGACGAGCGGATCGTCGCGTGCATCGACCGCGCGCAGCTCGAGAGGATGCGTCCGAAGTACGAGCGGCTCGGCCTCGTCGATCGCCGGGTCGCCGCCAGCGAGGCGGCGTGAGCGGCGAGACCGCGGCTGCGTTGCCCGGCCTCGCCGGTGCGGTCAACGTCGCCGTCGGTGCGCGCGCGACCGCGCGCATCGCGCGCGCGGCGCTGACCAGCCTGTCCGCGCTCGGCGAGGCGCGCATCGTCGGACACTACTACCCGGGCGCGCAGGCGCACTCTCTCGCCCAGGCGCTGCGCGAGCTGTGCGCGATCCACGCGATCGAGGTCGACGTCCGGGGGATGTTCCCCGACCGGCCGTGCGTGCTCGTCGCCAATCACCTCTCGTACCTCGATCCCCTGGTGATCCTCGCGCAGAAGCCAGCCGCGCCCGTCGCCAAGGCGGAGGTCGCCGGGTGGCCGATGATCGGCCCGGCGGCGCGCGCGCTCGGCGTGAACTTCGTGGACCGCGCGTCCATCCCGCGGCGCGCGGTCACGCTGCGGCGCGCGATCACGGCGCTCCGAGCCGGCGTGAGCGTGCTCAACTTCCCCGAAGGGACGACCACGCGCGGCAACCGCATCTTGCCGTTCCACCGCGGCATCTTCGGCGCCGCGATCCTGGCCGAGGTGCCGGTCGTCCCGATCGCGCTCACGTACGAGGACCGCGACCTCGCGTGGACCGACAACGCCACCTTCCTGCCGCACTACTGGCGCTTCTCGACCCTGCCGCGCGTGCGCGCGCGGCTCGTCGTGCGCTCCCCGATGTGGGCGCGGCCGACGGAGGAGCCCGCCGACTTCGCGGCGCGCGTGCGAGCGGCGATCGCGCTCTCGCTCGACGGTCACCTGCGCGCCTGATCCCGAGCCGAGGAGACGAGCCATGCAGCAGTCCGCGTTCGAGTACCTGCGCCACGGGCAGACGCCCTTCTTCCGCCTGCCGATGGCCGACCTGGCGCAGCCCGATCCGCACCGCGACACCGACGCGGTCCTCCTCGGCGTGCCCACCGACGCCGGCACGACGTACCAGCCGGGTGCGCGGCTCGCGCCGTGGGCGCTGCGCCGGGTGAGCGCGCTCGTCCAGAGCTATCACGCGACGGCCGGCGTCGATGTCTTCCGCTCGCTGGTGTGCAAGGACGGCGGCAACGTCGCCTTCCCGCCGTTCGATCGCGCCGCGATGCGCGCCGCCGTCGAGGGCGAGGTCGCGGCGATCGCGCGCGCTGGCGCCGCCCCGTTCGTCGTCGGCGGCGATCACTCGGTCGCGCTGCCAACCGTGCGCGCTCTCCACGCCGTCCACGGCCCGCTCGCGATCGTGCACGTCGACGCCCACCTCGACACCAGCGGCCCCGACACGTGGGGTGACGCGCACCATCACGGCACGCCGATGCGCCACATCATCGAGGAGGGGTTGGTCGAGGCCGGTCAGCTCTTCCACGTCGGCATCCGGGGCTCGTGGGGCGCCGCCGACGAGGCGGCCCTCACCCTCGACGCCTGCAACCACATCTACTTCATCGACGAGGTCGCCTCGCGCGGCGTGGCCCGCCTCTCGGCCGAGCTGCGCGAGCGCATCGGCCGCCGCCCGGTCTACCTCTCCTTCGACATCGACGCGATCGATCCCGCCTTCGCGCCGGGCACCGGCACCCCGGTCCCGGGCGGCCTCACCTCCCGCGAGGCCCTCGCCCTCGTCCGCGGCCTCGGCGGCGTCCGCCTCATCGGCGCCGACCTCTGCGAGCTCGCCCCCCAGCTCGACCACGCCGACATGACCGCCCACCTCGGCGCCTCCCTCCTCTACGAGGCGATGTCCCTTCTCGCGCTCGCCCGCGTGCACGGCCCTTGAGTTGTCAAAGTTGACACCGTCCCCAAGTAGAACGTGTTCCATTTGGGGACGGTGTCAACTTTGACAACTTAAGGCTAGCGGGCGTACCAGGCCAGGTACGCCTCGTCCGTGAGGAGGCGGCGGCGCTCGTCGGAGAGGGCGCTCCACGACTCGCGCGAGGCGACGGCGCGGTGGAGGAAGTCGATGAGGGCGGCGTGGCGGCGGAGGATGCGACGGACGCGGTGGGGCTGGATGGGGTTGAAGGAGCCGAGACGGCTGAAGAGCTGGCGCGGGTTCTTCTTCACCCACAGCCACGAGCCCATCTCGAGGGTGAGCGGGAGGAAGAGGCCGGGGCGCGCGGCCGCGAGGTGGCGCGCGTAGATGTGATCCCACAGGTCGCCCTGGATCGTATAGGCGTGCGCCTGCGGCTCGACGCGGTACACGTGATGCGGCTGGCTCGCGTCGAGTAGCCCGACGAGCGCGCGCAGCTCGGCGAGGTGCGGCATGGGCTGGCGCGTGTGGGCCCACGGGAACCAGAGGCGGTCGCTGGTGCCGAACCCGGAGTGGACGTCGAGCGCGATCGCGACCGGCGCGCGCGCGACGCCGCGCTCGACCCAGTCGACGAGGGCCGCCGCCTCGGGCTCCATCGGGCCGCCGGCGGGCCCCCGGTACCACGGCAGCCACGGCGACAGGCGCTGGCCGCCGACCAGCCACGTCACGGGGCCGCCGGGGGCGCCGCCCAGAGGCGGCGACCCCGGCGCCAGCGAAACCGGGGCGGCGCCCGGCGCGTTGCGCATGAGATCGACGCCGCGCCCGTTCGAGCGCGTGCCGCGCGCCATGCCGACCGGGTTGAGCACGGGCAGGATCCACAGGCGCGCGCGCTCGAGCAGGTGCTCGGTCGCGCTGTCCCAGAGCAGGCGCCCGAGGAGCGCCGAGAGGAACGCCAGCGCGACCTGGCTGCCGATGCGCTCGAGGCCGTGCACGCCGCCGACGATGATCAGCAGCGGCGTGTCGTCGCGCTCGGGGCCGAGCTCGAGCGCGCGCACCGGCCAGCGCGCGCCGCGATCCTCGACCTCGGCGAGCACGCGATGGCGCACCAGCGGCCCGGCGCGCTCGATCAGCTCGCCGAGCATGTCCAGCTCTTCGAGGCGCGGCGTCGCCGGATCGCGCGGGCGTGTCACTCGGGGTTGGCGCGGCCGCGCGTGTCGCGCGCGACCGTGACGAACATGCCGGTGTCGCCGCGCCGGGCGTAGCTGCCGCCCGGCGGCGATGCGCCCTGATCCCAGTCGACGCCGTCGACGAGCGCGCCGTCGGCGGCGCGGTAGATCCAGAGCTCCTCGTCACCCGCGAGCCGGAAGCCGACCGTGGCGTCGGTTAGCACGCGGATGTAGCGTTCGCCGGGGGCGAGCTTGACCGCGCCGAGCGGCCGGGCGCGGTCGAGGTCGTCGCGCGCGTCGACCACGACGAAGTCGACGAGATCGAGCCAGCGCTCGGAGATGTTCTTCACCTCGACCCAGTCGTGTGGCGTGCCGGCGGCGGCGATCTCCGTGATGAGGAGACCGGGCTCGCCGCTCATCGCGCCGGCGTTCGCGCCGGTGCACGCGGCCGCTCCGCTCATCGCGGTGGCGAGCGCACGAATGGGGAGACTCCGCATGGGGGCACTGTCACGCGCGCCGGTGTCAGGACGATCACGACACCGTGGCCCCAGGGTGACATCGGGGCGACGACCGGGCCGGTGCGACGCGCCGACGATTTGCGGTTGAACTGGGGGCGCGACTCGTACGACGCTGCTCGTCTGCCGTGTCCCTCATGGAGCCGCGATGAGTCGCTGTCACGTCCTCGGTCTGCTCGCCGGCCTCGCGGTCGGCGCTGGTTGTGGCGACAACTATGTCGACGACCTCGGTGACGAGTCGCCGTTCGCCGGCGGGACCATCACGATCCCGGGCTGTGGCTACACCATGACCACGCGGCTCGGCGCCGAGGCGCCCGTCGTGGCCGACGCGTACGTCGGGTCGGATCCGACGATCAAGCACGTCCACCTGGGCCTCGCCTCGGATCCGCGCACCTCGATCGTCGTCTCGTGGCGCACGCTCGACGACGAGACTCGGGCCGGCAAGGTGCGGTTCGGCGCCGGCGGCGCGCTCACCGACGAGACCACCGCGCTGACGTTCGCGTACCAGAGCGGGATCGGGGGCGTCGGCGAGCTCGTGCGCATCCACGAGGCCCATCTGTGCGGCCTCTCGGCCGACACCGAGTACACGTACCAGATCGTGTCCGACGACGCGCACGTGTCGCCCCTGTACACCTTCCGCACCGCGCCCGACGTCGCCGCGACACCCGACGCCGAGATCATCGTCGCCTCGGTGGGCGACAGCCGCGACGGCTACCTCGTGTGGGCGCAGCTCGTCGAGCAGCTGCGGATGCGCACCCCCGATCTCGTCCTGTTCTCCGGTGACGCCGTGACCATCGGCGCCTTCCAGGAGGAGTGGGAGGAGTTCTTCGCCGCCGGCGAGCCGCTCTTCGCGCGCGTGCCCGTCCTCTGTGCGCACGGCAACCACGAGCTCAACGCGGTCAATTTCTACTCGCAGTTCGCGATGCCCGGCGACGAGCAGAACTTCTCGTTCGACTACGGCCACGCTCACATCACCGTGCTGAACGACTCGCCCGAGCAGGTCGGCGACCTGACCGGCAAGATCAGGGACTTCCTGCGCGCCGATCTCGCGGCGCACGAGAACCGGCCCTGGAAGATCGTCAACCATCATCGTCCGATCTATTCGGCGTCGACGCGTCATGGCACGGACACGACGCTGCAGATGGCGTGGGCCCCGCTCTACGATCAGTTCCGCGTCGACCTCGTGCTCAACGGGCACGATCACAACTACGAGCGTACGCACCCGATGAAGAACCTGCAGCGTCAGGCCACGCCCGCCGAAGGGACGATCTACGTCGTCTCGGGTGGCGCTGGCGCCTCGCTCTACGGCAACGGCACGGACTTCTGGACGGCGCTCTCGCTCATGACGCACTCGGCGCTCACCGTGCGCGTGCGCCGCACGATGCTCGTGATGGACGCGTTCGATCCGGCGGGCACGCCGATCGACACGCTGACGATCACGAAGCCGTAGGTCCTGATCCGGCTTCGTCTCAAACTCGTCGCGGATCACGACGTGAAGTGTTTCGTGACGGGCGCAGACGTCTCACCTCGGGCGACCAAGGTGTGCGCACATGCGTTCCACCAGATCGATGCTCGCCGCGACGCTCTTCGCGTCGCTCTGCGCCTGCGGTGACGATAGCCAGACCGGCCCCGCGGGACCGACCGGCCCCTCGGGCCCGCAAGGTCCGGCGGGTTCCAGCGGCACCAACGGCACCGCCGGTACCGACGGTGAGGACGGTCAGGACGGCACCAATGGCACCAGCTGTCCGTCCGGCGGCGGCTTCGAGACCGAGGCCGAGGGCGTGCCCAGCACCGCGCCGCTCTCGTCGATGGTGGCGCTCAGCTTCTGCGACGTCGCCGGCGTCGGCGCGACCAACATCGCCGACTACGTGAAGGCGCTGGTCGTCCGGTACGGCACCGGCGCGATGCCGACCGGCATCGAGTTCCCGCTCTCGGTCGCGGCCACCGACTCGGTGCGCGCGATCCCGGGCCTCGTGCCCGACGTCGTCGTGAAGTGGCTCGACCCGCTGACCTGGGACAACATGACCGGGCCGACGACGACGCCCCGCTTCGGCGCCAACGCCGACTTCATGGCGTTCTTCGGCGACGGGTGGGAGACGCCGGGCACGCCGTACTGGCAGGGCAGCGACTCCGCCGGCTGGGTGTGGGTCAACCACGAGTACGTGTCGAACGGTCGCCCGCGCGCGACCGCGGCGCCGACGGGTCAGCACCTGACCCTCGCGCGCTTCCTGGCGTACTGGGGCACGATCTCGGGGGCGCCCACGGGCAACGCCTGGACGCCGTCGGACCTCACCGTCTACACCGACGAGTACAAGAAGCAGGTCGGCGGCGCGTGGTTCCGCATCGTGAAGGATCCGTCGACGGGGGAGTGGTCGATCGACCGCTCGACCATCGGCAAGCGCTACGACGCGACCGACGCCACCCTGGTCAAGGTCACGGCGATGGACGTCAGCGACGATCACGACGACACCGGCACCGCGCTGCCGGCGGACGTGGTGACCGGCATCATGGCCGACTGCTCCGGGACCGTGACTCCGTGGGGCACGGTCATCACCGCCGAGGAGAACGTGGCGTTCGCGTACGGCGACATCGAGACCGGCTGGAGCTCGGGCAACCGCTTCCTCACCGGCCAGGGCTTCGATCCCGGCGCCAACGTGAGCTTCAACCTCACGCCGTCGCCGACCACCGACTTCGCCAGCCCCCATCCGGACGCGTCGCACCCCAAGGACGCGTATGGCTTCCTGGTCGAGATGGATCCCGGCGCGCCGGCGAACGAGTACTACGGCAAGACCACGGCCGGCGTCGGCCACCGCAAGCTCGGCAGCATCGGCCGCGCCAACTGGGAGAACGCCGCGTTCGCCATGGGCACCGACTGGAAGCTCCTGCCCGACCAGCCGATCGTCGTCTACGCCGGCAACGACCGACGCTCGGGCCACATCTACAAGTGGGTCTCGGCGCAGCCGTACACGCCGGGCATGACCAGGGCGCAGATCCGCGGGCTCCTCGACGACGGCAAGCTGTACGTGGCGCACTTCGCCGGGCTCGACAACACGCAGGGCCGCCGGCTGGTGGGCGGCGCCGCGCCGACCGAGGCGGCGCCCGGGACGGGTCGCTGGATCGAGCTGTCGACGACGTCGGCCGCCATCGCGCCCAACGCGACCGCGCTGGGCACGCCGACCAAGACCGTCGGCCAGGCGCTGACCGACGTGAGCTGGAACGGCATCGGCGGCTTCCCGACCGACGACGACGTGCGGAAGGCGCTCTTCACCGCGTCCTTGAAGATCGGCGCGATGGAGCTCAACCGCCCCGAGGACCTCGAGTACAACCCGCTCGACATCTCGGGCCGGCCGCGCATCTACATCGCGTTCACCAACCACTCGGGCACGGTCGCCCTCGACCAGAACGGCGTGCTCCTCGCCTCCGGCGTGACGCAGCCCAACCGCGGCGACCGTGCCGGCGGCATCTTCGTGATGGAGGAGGAGGTGCCCAGCACGCCGGCGACGTCGATGACGTTCGACTACTGGCAGGCGTGGGCGGGCAACACCAGCGCCGGCCTGTTCGACGCCGGCAGCCCGGACAACATCATGATCGACGCCGACGGTGGCGTCTGGTTCGGCACCGACGGCTACTTCGGCAGCTCGATGAAGCGCTCGGCCGATGCGCTCTACTACCTCGACCTCGACCCGGCGCACCGCACGCTGCCGACGCCGACCTACGGCCTCGCCTTCCGCGTCGCCGCCGGCCCGAGCGACAGCGAGGCGACCGGTCCCGCGTTCACGCCGGGCATGACCACGCTGTTCTTCAACGTGCAGCACCCGGGCGAGGACCAGTACTCCAGCTGGCCGCCACGCTGATGGGCGTGAGGGGCTGGCACGAACGTCTGTTGCTCGCGCTCTTCGTGACCGGGTCGGGACTCGGTTGTGGAGAGCGCGAGCCCGGCGAAGCGGGCGAGCACGGCGGGCCGATGGCGTACGCCGCGGCGGCGCAGATCGCTGGCGTCGTCGGCAATCGCGAGGCCGCGGTGCCGCCGATGTGTTACACGGCGACCGGCGGCGAGTCGAACCCCTGCTGGACGTGTCACACGCGCGGCGTCGGCCGCACCCAGCTCGACGACGCCGACCTGCAGGAGACCTACGCGTTCTCCGAGGCCGCGCTCGAGAACCACTGGACCAACCTGTTCGCGGATCGCCGCGCCTTCATCGCCGGGGTCTCGGATCACGAGATCCTGCGCTGGGTGAAGGGCGACAACTACGCGCCGCTGCGCGCCGCGATGCAGGCGATGCCGCCCGCGTACCAGGGCTTCCGGCCCGATCTCGAGCTGGCGCGCGGGTTCGACGCCGAGGGCTTCGCCGTCGACGGCAGCGGCTGGCGCGCGGTCCGCTTCCACCCGTTCCCCGGCGCGTTCTGGCCGAGCAACGGCTCGACCAGCGACGTCTTCGTCCGGCTGCCGGACAGCTTCGGCCGTGCCGCCGACGGGACGCCGTCGCGCGAGGTGCTGCGCCTCAACTTCGCGCTGCTCGAGGCGGCGATCGCCGTGGAGGACTACGGCACGAAGCGCGTCGATCGCGAGGTCGAGCCGGTCGACGAGCGGCTCGTGGCGTTCGATCTCGACGGCGACGGCGAGCTACGCGCGGGCACCACGCAGATTCGCCGCCTGCCGCCGCGCTACGCCGGCGCCGCCGCCGGCGAGCCGCTCGTCGCGCAGGCGTACCCGCTCGGGACGGAGCTGCTCCACAGCGTGCGTTACCTCGATCCCGAGCAGCCGACGTTCATGGCGGCGCGCATGAAGGAGCTCCGCTACATGCGCAAGGTCGAGGCCCTCGACGACTGGGGCCGGCAGCGGGCGTACACCGAGGAGTCCGAGGACAAGGCGCTCGGGAAGCTACCCGTCTACCAGGGCGACCCGGAGATGGGCCTGCTCGGCGCGTTCGGCTGGCAGCTCCAGGGCTACATCGAGGATGTGAACGGCGCCCTGCGCGTGCAGACCGAGGAGGAGCACCGGACCTGCATGGGTTGCCACGGACACCTCGGCGTGACGATCGATCAGACGTTCAGCTTCGCGCGCAAGGTGCCCGGCGCCGCCGGCTGGCGCCACCAGGACCTGCGCGGCCTGCAGGACCGCCCGCAGGTCGGCCACGACGCGCCCGAGCTGGTCACATACTTCACGCGCGTGCGCGGCGGCGACGAGACCCGCACCAACGAGGAGCTGCTCGCGCGCTTCGTCCCCGGCGGCGACGTCGCCGAGGCCGAGCTGCGCCGCGCCGCCGTCGGTGGCGACCGCGACCTCGCGTGGGCGCTGTTCCCGACGCGCGCGCGTGCGCTCGCGCTCGACAAGGCGTACCTGGCGATCGTCCGCGAGCAGAGCTTCAACCGGGGCCGCGACGCGGTGCTCGCGCCGGCGACGCGCGTCCACCGCCGCATCACCGACCCTGGCACCGGCCTGGGCGAGGCCGGCAAGGTCCACCGCGACGGCCGCCTGCACCTGCGCTGGTGATCACAGCGCGAAGAGGATGCCGCCGCCGAGCAGGACCGGCTCCACGTCACCGATGGTGGCGCGCAGCTCGAAGAACGGTTGCACGTTGCCGCGCGTGAGGAAGCGCGCGCCGACGCCGAGGTTGACGCCCACCTCGGTGTCGGTGTCGTCGCCCACCGGCGTCTCGACCGACAGGATGAACACGCTGACGCCGGCGATGCCGTAGACCTCGGCGTTGGGGCCGACCTCGAAGCTGAACAGGCCGTCGAGACCGAGCCCGAACACGTCGAAGTCGTAGCCGGCGGCGCCGTTGTCGTCGAAGACGTAGTAGTCGAACGACGGCCGCACGTCGAGGCGCGCGTTCCGCCCCATCGGCGCGAGCTCGCTGCGCAGCTCCACGCCGATCACGGCGTCGGCGCCGTCATCGGTCTCGATGAGCAGCCGCGGTCCGAGCACGGAGCCCTGGGCGCGCGCGTCGTGGGCGAGCCACGGCGTGGCGACGAAGAGGGCAGTGGCAAGGATGATCCAGGTGAGTCGAGACATGATGCTCCAGGTAGGACGGTCGGCCCTGGTATCGAGCAATCCCCGCGCCACCCCACCTCCCTGTGACTCCGCCCAGTTGCCGAGCCGCCCCCTCTAGCGTTCCCGGCGTGCGGAGCCGTTCGGCTCCACCCCGCGCGCCATGAGCGCGCCTCGCGCGAGGTAACGTCACCTGGTGGACGCGACGAACGCGATCGCACGGACACTGCGCGTGGTCGTGGAGTTGCTCGTCCGCCACGACTACGGCGGTCTCGAGCGCATGACGGGCGGCGAGCGCTTGCGCGCCTCGGAGATGGAGGCCGCGATCCGCGACTACGGCCGGACCCTGGTGATGCCCCTCGCGGAGGACTTCTTGCGCGCCGACGTGATTCCGGTGCAAGAAAGCTCGCCGCCCGCTTACTCGGTCCGCTTCCGCATCTACACCGAGGAGGAGGGGCTTTCGGATCTCGAGCTGCAGGCGACCCTCGTCGGTGATCCCGACGCCGAGACACTGAGTGTGGAGCTCGACAACATCATCGTCGCGTGAGCCGAAGGGGTCGCACCGCCGCTCGTCTCGCGAATCTCCACTTGATGTTCGGCGAAAAATAATATATACGAACATAATCATGAGGCGGTGCCGCGGGAAGGAAGGGATCGGGCAGCTCGAGCTGGCGATGAAGCCGGCGCCCACGTGGGGCGGAAAGCGTCCCGGCGCGGGGCGACCGCGCAAGCCAGGCGCCATTCCGCGCAACGTGCGCCGGCCCGAGCTCTCGAAGAACCATCCCGTGCACGTCACGTTGCGCGTCGGCAAGGAGGTCGGTCGGCTGCGCCGCCCCGGCGCCTACGCGGCGATCCGCCGCGCGGTCGCCGCGTGTATCGGTCGGCGCGACTTCCGCATCGTCCACACCAGCATCCAGAGCAATCACCTCCACCTGCTGGTCGAGGCCAGCGACAAGCGCGCGCTCGGCAACGGCGTGCGCGCGTTCATGATCTCCGCAACCCACCGGCTCAACGCGGAGCGCGGGCGGCGCGGCACCGTCTTCTCTCGCCGTTACCACGCCGTCCAGCTGACGACGCCCCGGCAGGTTCGCGCGGCTCTCTGTTATGTCCTGAACAACTGGCGGCGGCACCGCGAGGACTTCCAGGCGCCCGCGCAGGTCGATCGCTACTCGACGGGCGTGCTCTTCGACGGCTGGGCCGGCATGACGAGGCCCTTCCCGATCCCCGACGGGTACGAGCCATTGCCCGTGTCGGGCGCGACGACCTGGCTCCTCACCACCGGCTGGCGCCGGCACCATCCCCTCATCGGCCTGGGCGAGACGCCCGGCCCGCTGGTCTGAGGTGACGCGCGATGTGGTCTCGGCTCGGCACCCTGGACATTCGATCGGGGCGGCTGTCGATCAGCGACTCGAGCTTCTTCTTCGACTTCCCGTTGATCGTCGACCTGCCTCCCGGCGAGTACGTCATCGAAGCGGTTCGAGCTCGCGAGGGCGAGCATGACCTCATCGAACGGCTCCGGGTCGTCGACCGCGTCGCAGGTGACGTCGCTCGAGGGGAACCGCTGGGGTTCGTGACCGTCCAGTTCGCTCAGCTAGGTCTCTGCGACCGAACCCGCGCGGAGTTCGAGCTGCTGCGTCGCGGACAGCGCTGCGGCGTCGAGCTCGTCTTCGTCGAACCCGACGCGCGGATGCGGCCCTAGGCGTCCGCGCTACGCCGAAGACACATGGGTTGCTTCTGCCACATCGAGTCGTTCGATCAGAACGGCGACCTCTCCGAAGAGACCGTGATCGCGACGCGTGGAGCGTCGCGCTCCGCGTCACCGGCGACGCGCAGGAGCTCGCCCTGAGCCTCAGCGGCGGACGCGCAGCGCTCTTGCTGACAACCGGTGTCGACGACTTCCACGACCGGGTCAGCGATCCGGCCCACGTGGGCACGGTCCAGTTCGTCCACGGCGGCCAGCCAGCCGAGCACCCACGACGTCACGTCCTCGACGTGGACGCCGCCATGGAGATCGTGCTGGCGTTCCTGCGGGAACGCCGCGTTTCACGACTCTCGGCCGGCTGGGAGAAACAGGACGCGTTCCCGCCCGCCTGAGGATCGCGGCGCCCGCGTCCGCGCCGCAGCCCCGCGCGCGGCTCAGAACTCGACGACGGTGCGGATCGACTCGCCGGCGTGCATCAGGTCGAAGGCCTCGTTGATGCGGTCGAGCGGGAGCTTGTGGGTGATCATGCGATCGATCTCGATCTTCTGATCCATGTACCAGTCGACCAGGCGCGGGACGTCGGTGCGGCCGCGCGCGCCGCCGAAGGCGGTGCCCTTCCACACGCGGCCGGTGACCAGCTGGAAGGGGCGGGTGGCGATCTCCTGGCCGGCGCCCGCCACGCCGATGATGACGCTCACGCCCCAGCCGCGATGGCAGCACTCGAGCGCCTGGCGCATGAGCTTGACGTCGCCGACGCACTCGAAGCTGTAGTCGGCGCCGCCGCCGGTCAACTCGACGAGGTGGGCGACGAGGTCGCCCTTCACCTCGCGCGGGTTCACGAAGTGGGTCATGCCGAAGCTCTTGCCCAGCGCCTCGCGCGCCGGGTTGATGTCGACGCCGATGATCATGTTGGCGCCGACCAGCTTCGCGCCCTGCACCACGTTGAGGCCGATGCCGCCCAACCCGAAGACCACGACGTTGGCGCCGGCCTCCACCTTCGCCGTCCACAGGACCGCGCCCACGCCGGTCGTCACGCCGCACCCGAGGTAGCAGATCGAGGAGAACGGCGCGTCCTTGCGCACCTTGGCCAGCGCGATCTCCGGCAGCACCGTGTGGTTGGCGAACGTCGAGCAGCCCATGTAGTGGTGCACGGGCTTGCCGCGGTACGAGAAGCGGCTCGTGCCGTCGGGCATCATGCCCTTGCCCTGCGTCGCGCGGATCGCCGTGCACAGGTTGGTCTTGCGCGAGAGGCACGACTTGCACGCGCGGCACTCGGGCGTGTAGAGCGGGATCACGTGATCGCCGGGGGCCACGCTGGTCACGCCCGCGCCGACCTCGAGCACGACGCCGGCGCCCTCGTGGCCGAAGATCACCGGGAACAGGCCCTCGGGGTCGGCGCCGCTGCGGGTGAACTCGTCGGTGTGACACACGCCGGTGGCCTTGAGCTCGACGAGCACCTCGCCAGCCTTCGGTCCCTCGAGATCGACCTCGTCGACGACGAGCGGCTTGTTCACTTCCAGGGCGATCGCGGCACGCGTCTTCATGGTGAGGAAGCTCCCTGCTTCGCGTTCTTGGCGTCGTCCATCGCGAACGACCAGTCGTTCACGCGCCACGTCGCCATCGGCGCGGCGACCTTGAGGTCGATGGTGGCGCCCATCTTCGCGCCCACTGCGTGGTACGTGATGCAGTGCTGGACCTCGCCGCACGCCTCGTCCTTGACCAGCTCGAGGCGAATGGCGCCGCCCAGCTCGGCCAGCAGCTTCCCGAGCTGCACGGCGTCGTCCTTCGTCCGGCCGGCGCGCAGGCGCGGCAGGCTGAGCGCGTCGAGCCGGTCGTAGCTGCCGGCGAGGATCGCGTCGGCCGCGGCCTTCGCCACCGCGCGCGCCTTCGTCCGGTCGGGCTCGGGCTTGAACTGCTTCGGCACCTCCATCTTGAGGTTGACCAGCCGCACGGCGCCCCCGGCGGCGTCCTCGGCGAACACGATCTCGAACGGCACCGGCCCCCGGGTGAACTGCACCTGGCCGAAGACGAGGCTCTCCACGACGCCGTCGGGCGCCTGCCGGCGCGCGCTGGTCGCGCTGGTCACGCCGACGAGCGCCCCCATCACGGTGGTGAAGTCGTCGCGGAAGATCTGCAGCTCCGCCTGCTTCACGCTCTCCTGGAAGCGCGGGTGCGCCGCCTCGTGGAGCTTGCGCACGCCGTCGGGCTCGCTCCACGTCGCGAACACGGCCTTCACGTCCTCGGTGCGGTCGATCACCGGCAGCAGCCCCGCGTCCGCGCCACCGGACGTCAGCACGACCGGCCCCCCGGTGCCCGTGCCCGTGCCCGTGCCCGTGCCCGTGCCCGTGCCCGTACCCGTGCCTTCTTCCTTCTTCGACCCGGAGCACGCGGCCACGAGCACGACCGCGGCGAGGACTCTCCACGTCTTCATGCCCCGACCTTACGCCACGCCCGCGGCCGGTAGCTCGATCCAGAACACGGTTCCGCTCGGCTCGTTGCCCTCGACGCCCACCGTCCCGCCCATGCTCTCGACCAGGTGCTTCACGATCGACAGGCCCAGGCCGGTGCCGCCGACGTCGCGCGACCGCCCCGGGTCCACCCGGTAGAAGCGCTCGAAGATGCGCTCGCGGTGGTGCGCCGCGATGCCCGGCCCGTCGTCGGCCACCGTGATGCGCACCCGCCCGCGCGCGTCGCTCCCGAGCGCCCGCGCCTCCACCACCACGTTCCCCGCCTGCGACGTGTACTTGATCGCGTTGTCGATGAGGTTCACGAGGATCTGGTCGAGCGCCTTGCCGTCGGCGATCACGCTCACGCCGGCGGCCACGTCGAGCCGGACGTTCACCTGCTTGGCCGCCGCGTTGCGCTCGAGCGCCGCCACCGCTTGCTGCGCCGTCGCCAGGACGTCGACCGGCGTGCGCTCGATGCGGTAGTGGCCGGCCTCGAGCCGCGACAGATCGAGCAGGTCGGCGATGATGCGCGCCAGGCGTTCGGCGTTGCGGTGCAGCCCGTCGATGAGCCGGCCGGCGAACGCCGGGTCGTCCTTGGCGCCGCCCAGCAGCGTCTCGGCGTTGGCGCGGATGACGCTCACCGGGGTGCGCAGCTCGTGCGAGACGTTGGCGACGAAGTCGCGGCGGATGGTCTCGAGCCGCCGCAGGTCGGTCACGTCCTCGAGCACGAGGATGCAGCCGGCGTCGTCGCGCTGCGGGTGGACGCGCGCGGCGATCCGCTTGCCGGCGGGCGTCGTCAGCTCGGCCTCGCCGGTCGCCGGCACCTGCTCGACCAGGGACACGACGGCGGGGATGCGCACCTGATCGATGAACGCCTCGCCGACCGGCAGCGGCAGATCGAGCATCTCGCGCGCCGCCGGGTTCACGAGCGTCATCCGCCGCTCGCCGTCGAGCGCGATCACGCCCTGGCTCATGCCGTCGAGCACCGAGCCCAGGAGCGCGCGCTCGTGGACCAGCGCGCGCACTGTCCGCTCGGCGTCGTCGGCCATGCGGTTGATGAAGTCGCCGACCTCGCCCATCTCACCCTGCGGTTCGATCGCGATCCGGCGCGCGCCACCCGCGGCGACCTGCGCCGCCGACGTGGCCAGCCGCCGCAGCGACCGCCGGATGAGCGCGGTCGCCGTGAGCGTCATGCCGAGCGCGACCACGAGCCCGATCCCGGCGCCGATCATGAGCAGCACCCACAGTCGGTCGTACGCGCGATCGAGCGCCTTGCGGGTCGCCGCGAGCCGCACCACCGCGAGCCCGTCGCCGTAGCGGAACGGCCGCGCGACGAGCACGCGGCCGCCGCGGTAGGCGCTCCCGCCGCGCACGTCGGGGTCGAGCGCCGCCCGGACCTCGGGCAGCGAGAGCACGTCGTCGAACCCGCCGGGATCGGTGTCGGCGAGGACGTTGCCCTCCGCGTCGAAGATCTCGACCTCGGTGTGGGTCGCCTTCGCGATCTGCTCGACCAGCGCCTGGCCCCGGGGCCCGTCGAGATCGGGCATGGTCTCGAGGCTGATGCGCGCGCTCTCGGCGTGGCGCACCAGCTCGAGCGCGGTCACCTCCTCGAGGGTCTCGCGCACCTCGTTGCGCAGGACGATCGCCGCCGTGCTCTCGACGATGACGATGATGCCGACGGACGTGAGGAAGAGCTTGGAGCCGATGCCGAGGTTCACGGGGGCGGCACCAGTTTGCCACCACCGTCAGGTGGCTTCGTCGGGCTGATCGCGGAAACGGTAGCCCACGCCGCGCAGGGTCTCGATGTACTGACCAGCGTCGCCCAGCTTCTCGCGCAAGCGCTTCACGTGCGTGTCGACGGTGCGCGTGGTGACGTCGGCGTCGATGCCCCAGACATCCGAGAGCAGCGTCTCGCGCGTCTGCACCCGCCCCTTGCGCGACAGGAACGCGTACAGCAGCCGGAACTCGAGCGCCGTGAGCGCGATCTCGTCCTCGTCCACCCACGCCCGGTGCGCCTCGCGATCCACCTTCAGCCGGCCGAAGCGCAGCGTCTCGGGCTCGGCGTCCGACTTCTGCGCCCGCCGGAGCAGCGCGCGGATGCGCAGCACCAGCTCGCGCACGCTGTACGGCTTGACGACGTAGTCGTCGGCCCCGACCTCGAACCCGACGACCCGATCGATCTCGCTGCCCTTGGCGGTGCACATCACGATCGGGATCTCGCGCGTGCGATCGTTCTCGCGCAGCCGGCGACAGACCTCGGTGCCGGAGAGATCGGGCAACATCAGATCGAGCACGATCACGTCGGGCGTCGGCTCCATCACCGCCGACTCGAGGCCCTCGCGCCCGGTGTGTGCGACGCGCACCTGGTACCCCTCGCGCGCGAGATTGTACTCGAGGGTCGTGGCGAGGTCGACCTCGTCTTCGACGATGAGGCAGAGACCGAGCATGGCTACAGCCGTAGCATACGGTCGGTGACGGCGAGGTGACGCGGCCGTGACGGTCTCCGGGAGCGGCGGCTTTCACGCTTCGGTGACTTTCGGGTCGCAGACGCGCGAACTTTTTGACGGAATCGGTCTAACGCGGCGGGTTCCGTGTGTTAGGAACGCGCACGAACATGCTCGAGCGTCTCTTCCCGCGCGAGACCCCGTTCTTCGACCTGTTCGAGCGTCACGCGGCGCGCATCGTCGCGGCCGCCAAGGCGTTCCAGTCCCTCGCCGAGCACGGCGACGACTTCGAGAAGCGGGCCCGCGAGATCAAGCAGATCGAGTCGGAGGCCGACAGCATCACGCACCAGTGCGTGGAGGCGCTGCACCGCTCGCCCCGGACCCCGTTCGGCCGTGACGAGGTCTACCGCCTGGTCACGCGCATGGACGACATCGTCGACGGGATCGAGGCGGCGTCGGAGCGCTTCGTGCTCTACGACCTCACGCGCACGACGTCGGAGTGCCGGGAGCTCGCCAGCGTGATCGTCCGATCGGCCGAGCAGATCGCGGCCGCGCTGGGCGGCATGCGCTACGTGCGCGGCGATCGCGGCGTGCTCGAGCGCTGCATCGAGATCAATCGCCTCGAGAACGAGGGCGACACGATCCTGCGCACCGCCCTCGGCAAGCTGTTCCGCACCGAGAAGGACCCGATCACGCTCATCAAGTGGAAAGAGATCTACGAGCTGCTCGAGCAGGCGACCGACCGCTGCGAGGACGTCGCCAACATCATCGAGAGCATCATCCTCCAGAAGTCCTGAGCCGACCCGCGGAGCACCATGGCCGAGCAGCCTCCTCAGATCCACGTCCACGAGCGCGTCGAGCACGACCTCGGCGTGATCCGCCGCCGCCTTCGCCACATGTCGGAGCTGGTGCTGCGCGCCCTCGACGACGCGATCGCGGCGATCGCCAACCGCGACCGCCGCCTGGCGTACTCGGTGGTCCTGCTCGACAACCGCATCGACATGCTCGAGCGCCACATCGATCGGCTGTGCCAGGAGTTCCTGGTCCGCCACATGCCGGTGTCGGCCCAGCTGCGCTTCATCATCGCCACGGTCAAGGTCAACGCCGAGCTCGAGCGCATCGGCGACTACGCCGAGGCGATGGCGCGTCGCGCCGTGACGCTCTCGGCGATCAAGGAGCAGGCCGAGCCCGAGCGGCTGTTCGAGATGGCGCGGGTGTCGTTCCAGATGCTGCGGCAGGCCGTGCGCGCGTTCCTCGACGGTGACGACCAGCTCGCGCAGCAGGTCCTGCTCAACGACCGCCAGGTCAACCGGATGAACAACGAGATCTTCCATCTCCTCTCGCATCCGTCGGAGAGCGGCAGGACCACCGATCTCACCGTGCCGTTCGTGCTCCTCGGCGTGCTCAACCGCATCGAGCGCGTCGCCGATCGCGCCTGCAACATCGCCGAGGAGGCGATCTACGCGACCCGCGGCGACGTGCAGCGCCACACGATGCGAGACGACATCCGCGTGCTGTTCCTCGACGACACCAACGAGATCCAGGGGCAGATGGCCGAGGCGATCGCCCGCCAGCTCGCGCCGGTGAACCTCATCTTCTCGAGCGCCGGGATCACCCCGGCGGCGCAGCTCGATCCGGCCACCGCGAAGTTCATGTCCGGCAAGCGCGTGGACATCACCCGCCAGCGCCCCAAGGCGCTCGCCGACGTCGGCAAGATCGAGGACTTCAAGGTCGTCGTCACGCTGTCGCCCGCGGCCGCGGAGGCGTGCCCGCCGGTGCCGTACGCCGCCCTGGTGCTGGAGTGGGACATCGCCAACCCGGCGAAGACGGCCGGGACGCCGGCGGAGGTCACTGCGGCGTACGACGCCGTCTACCGCGAGCTGCACTCGAAGATCGAGGAGCTCGTCGACAGTCTGCTCGGCGCGCACGTCGAGCTCGAGGAGGATCGATGATGCGCAAGGCTCTCTGGATCACGTTCGGGATCGTCCTGGCGGCCGGCTGCGGCAAGAAGTCCAAGATGATCCAGAACAAGGGTTCGGACACGATGATCAACCTGGCGCAGGCCCTCGCCGAGGAGTACCGCAAGGTCGCGCCCGGGGTCGCGATCGCGGTGTCCGGCGGTGGCACCGGGGTCGGCATCGCGTCGTTGCAGAACGGCACCGTCGACATCGCCAACGCCAGCCGGGAGATGAAGGACGCGGAGAAGGCGAACGCGAAGAAGACGAGCGGCAAGGACGCCGTCGAGCACAAGATCGGCTACGACGCGCTCGCGATCTACGTGCACAAGAACAACCCGTTGCAGAAGATCACGCAGGCCCAGCTCGCGTGCATCTACGGCAAGGAGGGTACGTGCACCAAGTGGACTGACCTCGGTGTCGAAGTTCCGGGATGCTCGGGCCAGGAAATTGTCCGCGCCGGCCGGCAGAACAACTCCGGCACGTACGCCTACTTCCGCGAGTGGACGCTCGGCGAGGGCAAGGACTTCAAGCTGGGTTCGCGGGACATGTCGGGCTCGAAGGACGTCGTCGATCTCGTCGCCCACACGCCGTGCGCCATCGGCTACAGCGGCATGGGCTACAAGAACGACGAGGTGCGCTGGGTGTGCCTCTCCAGGGAGGACAGCGAGGCGTGCGTGGAGCCGTCGCTCCAGGCGGCGCTCAGCGGTGCATACAAGCTCTCGCGCCCGCTCTACATGATCACCAACGGTGAGCCCACCGGGGACGTGGCGGCGTACCTCGCGTGGGTTCGCTCCGACGCGGGCCAGGTCATCGTCGAGCGTACCGGCTACGCTCCGCTGCCCGCCGACCAGCGCCACAAGTGAGCGAAGGCGTCGTCCAGGGCCGGTCTCCTGCGCGCGAGCGGTTGCATCGCGCCAAGGAGCTCGTGATCGAGACACTCATCCGCGTCTGCGGGGTGAGCGCGGTCATCTTCGTCTTCGGCATCTTCTACTTCGTCTTCCGCGAAGCCGCCCCGCTCCTCTTCGGTGGGCTCGACATCGGCGAGCTCCTGACCAGCAAGGAGTGGTACCCGGACTCCGACAACCCGCGGTACGGCGCGTTCGCGCTCATCGCCGGCACGCTCGCGGTCACGTTGCTCGCGATGCTGATGGCGGTGCCGCTCGGGCTCGGCGCCGCGATCTTCGTCTCCGAGTTCTGTCGCGGCCGGACCAGGGAGATCCTGAAGATCGTCATCGAGCTGCTCGCCGCCATCCCGTCGGTGGTCTGGGGCTTCATCGGCCTCGTGATCATGAACCCGCTCATCATCGAGCTGTTCGACACGCCCGTCGGCTTGAACGTGCTCAACGGCGCGATCTTGCTCGCGCTCATGAGCGTGCCGATCATGGTGTCGATCGGCGAGGACGCGCTCAAGGCCGTGCCCGATAGCTATCGCGAGGCCGCCGAGGCCATGGGCGCGACCCGCTGGCAGGTGACGTGGCGCGTGCTCTTGCCGGCGGCCCGCAACGGGCTCCTCGCCGCGGTGTTGCTCGGCGTCGGCCGCGCGATCGGCGAGACGATGGCGGTGCTCATGGCGACCGGCCACTCGGTCAACGTGCCCGACGGTCCGCTCGACTCGGTGCGGACGATCACCGCGACGATCGCGTCGGAGCTCGGGGAGACGGCCCAGGGATCACCGCACTACCGCGTGCTGTTCGTCCTGGGATCCCTCCTGTTCCTCATCACCTTCCTCGTCAACCTGACCGCGGACCTCGTGATCCGCGGGGTGAAGAAGCGCTGACCATGGCCGTCTTCGCCACCTCCCGCGAGTCGCGGCGCCGCCACCGGACCCAGACCGCCGCGTTCTACGTGCTCATGGCGGTGACCGTGCTCCTGGTCCTGCCCGTGCTCGCCATCCTGGGCCTGCTCGTGATGCGCGGGGCGCCGGCGCTGTCGTTCGAGTTCCTGTTCTCGGAGCCGGTCCGCGGCATGACCGCCGGCGGCATCTGGCCGGCGATCGTCGGCACGATGTGGCTGGTCGGTGTGTCACTGCTGGTGTCGGCGCCGATCGGCGTGCTCGCCGCGGTGTACCTGAACGAGTACGCGGGCGACTCGTGGGTGACGCGCATCATCCACCTGGCGATCGTCAACCTCGCCGGCGTGCCGTCGATCGTGCACGCGCTCTTCGGCGTCGGTGCGTTCGTGCTGTTCTTCCAGTTCGGCACCAGCATCCTCTCGGCGTCGCTGACGCTCGCCATCATGACGCTGCCCGTGATCATCGCGAGCACCAAGGAGTCGCTCGCCGCCGTGCCCATGTCGTTCCGCGAGGCGTGCTGGAACGTCGGCGCGTCGCGGTGGCAGACGATCCGCCACGTCGTCCTCCCCAACTCGATCGCCGGCATCCTCACCGGCGTCATCCTGCAGGTGTCGCGCGCGGCCGGCGAGACCGCGCCCATCATCTTCACCGGGGCGGCGGTGTTCGTGCCGTTCCTGCCCTCGTCGGTGAACGACCAGACGATGGCGCTGTCGATGCACCTGTTCACCCTGTCGACGCAGGTCCAGAACGTGCCGCAGGAGATCACGTACGGCACCGCGCTGGTCCTCGTGATGATGGTGGTGCTCATCAACGCCGTGTCGATCGTCATCCGCTCGCGCATCCGGAGGCGGCGCAAGTGGTAGTGCCGCACGCCAAGATCTCCTTCCGCGATCTGACGGTGCGCTACGGCGACAAGACCGCGATCGAGAAGCTGAGCCTCGAGGTCGCGACCAACGAGATCATCGGCATCATCGGGCCGGCGGGCTCGGGCAAGACGTCGCTCCTGCGCGTCCTCAACCGCACGCTGGAGAACACGCCGGGCGCCAGGGTCACCGGCGAGGTGCGCATCGACGGCGAGGACGTCTACCGCATGCGCGACGTCTCGCGCCTGCGCCGCCGCATCGGCATGGTCGCGCCGCTGCCGGTCGGCCTGCCGATGTCGATCTACGACAACGTCGCGTTCGCGCCGCGCATGGCGGGGATCACCGACAAGAAGCTGCTCGACGGGCTGGTCGAGCGCTGCCTGCGCCAGGCCGCGCTGTGGGAGGAGGTCGAGCAGCGCCTCGGCGACCTCGGCACCAAGCTCTCCGGCGGCCAGCAGCAGCGGTTGACGATCGCGCGGGCGCTCTCGCACCAGCCCGAGATCCTCTGCCTCGACGAGTTCTCGATCGCGATCGACCCGGTGACGACGATGCGCATCGAGGAGGTCCTGAAGGAGCTGCGCAAGTCGATGACGATCTTCCTCGTCACCAACCTGGTCCAGCAGGCGCGGCGCCTCGCCGATCGCACCGCGTTCATGCTGATGGGCGAGCTGGTCGAGGTCGGGCCGACCGAGGAGCTGTTCGGCCGTAACCCGCGCGACCGCCGCACCTTCGACTACGTGCACGGGAACTTCGGATGAGCCGGCCGCACCACCAGGGTGTCATCACCGAGAACCTCAACCTCTGGTACACCAAGTTCCAGGCGTTGATCGACGTCAGTCTCGAGGTCCAGCACGGCCGGGTGACCGGGCTCATCGGTCCCTCGGGCTGCGGCAAGTCGACGCTCCTGCGCTGCTTCAACCGCATCAACGAGCGGATCGACGGGGTGCGCACCGAGGGCACGGTCCGGATCCTCGGCGAGGACGTCTACGCGCCGGAGGTCGACCTCGTCGAGCTGCGCAAGCGGGTCGGCATGGTGTTCCAGCGGCCCAACCCGCTGCCGCTCTCGGTCCGGGAGAACATCCTCTTCGGGCTCAAGGTGCACGTGCCGCGCGCGAAGCGTCGCCGCGACGAGCTCGACCATGCGGTCGAGGCGTCGCTCAAGGAGGTCGGGCTCTGGGACGCGCTCAAGGACAAGCTCGGCCAGCGCGCGACGACGCTCTCGCTCGAGCAGCAGCAGAAGCTGTGCATCGGGCGGCTCCTGCCGCTGCGCCCCGAGGTCCTGCTCATGGACGAGCCCTGCTCGGCGCTCGACCCGGCGGCCACGGCGCGCGTCGAGGAGCTCATCCGCGAGCTGCGCGACCGCTACACGATCATCATCGTCACGCACAACATGGCGCAGGCCCGCCGCATCAGCGACGAGTGCGTGTTCATGCTGCTCGGCCAGGTGATCGAGCACCGCCGCACCGAGGATCTCTTCCTCTCGCCCAAGGACGAGCGCACCGCCAACTACGTCGAGGGTCGCTTCGGCTGACCCGGGGACGACGTCACATCTTCACGCGCTCGTTGGTCGGATCGTACAGCGGCCGGAGCGAGGCGACGGCGGGATACCGCGTGCCGGCGATGTCGACCTCCCACCGGCCGCGATCGATCCAGGCCTGGTCGATCGACGCGCCGTCGCCCGACGCGATCATGGCGAGGCCGACCGCGCCGCCCAGCGTGTGGCCATACGACGCGGCGCGGATGTAGCCGAGCGGCTGGCCGTCGCGGTAGACGACCTCGGCGTGGAAGAGCAGGGGCTCCGGGTCCTTCACCAGGATCTGGAGGAGGCGCTTCGAGAGCGGGCCGGCGGCCTTCTGGGCGACGACGGCGTCCTTGCCCAGGAAGCCCCCCGGCTTCTTCAGATCGACGGCGAAGCCGAGGCCGGCCTCGAGGACGCTGTCGGTGTTGTCGATGTCGTGACCGTAGTCGCGGTACGCCTTCTCCATGCGCAGGCTCGCCAGCGCCTTGAGGCCGGCGTGGCGGAGGCCGACGCGCGCGCCCGCGGCGACCAGGCGATCGTAGACGTGGGTCGCCTGCTCGGCGGGGATGTAGAGCTCGTAGCCGAGCTCGCCGAGATACGTGATGCGGATGCACAGGACGCGGGCGAAGCCGATGTCGATCTCCTGCGCGCGCCGGAACGGGAACGCCTCGTTCGACATGTCGGCGCCGGTGACGAGCGCCATCAGCTCGCGCGAGCGCGGGCCCTGGATGTTGAGCTGGGCGTACGCCGACGTCACGTCAGTGACGAACGCGTGGTGCTCGTCCAGGTGGCGGCGCATCCAGGTCTCGACGTGGCGGTGCACGGTGTCCGACGCGACGACCCAGTACCGTTCGTCGCCGAGCTTGGTGACGGTGAGGTCGGCCTGGAGCCCGCCGCCCGCGTCGAGCCACTGGGTGTACGTGATCGTGTCGGGCGCACCGTCGACGTTGTTGGCCGAGATCCAGTTCAGGCAGCGCCCGGCGTCGCGGCCCTGCACCAGGAACTTCGACATGAACGACATGTCCATGAGGATGACGCCGGTGCGCGCCGCCTCGTGCTCGGCCTGCCAGTGCGGGAACCAGCGCTGGCGCCCCCAGGACAGCGGGCCCGGATCGGGCGCGGTGCCGGCCGGCGCGTACCAGTCGGCGCCTTCCCAGCCGCTCACGTCGCGGAAGTAGGCGCCGCGCGCGGCGAGGCGCTCGTGGAACGGCGACGTCTTGGCGCCGCGCGCGGTCTCCATCGAGCGGGTCGGGTAGTGGCACTGGTAGACCATGCCCAGCGACTCGACGGTGCGCGTCCGCCGGTACTCGGGGTTGGCCTGGTAGACGTGCAGGCGATCGATGTTCATCGCCGTCACGTCGACGTCGGGGCGGCCGTGGATGATCCAGTGGGCGAGCACGCGGCCGAGGCCACCGCCGGTGAGGATGCCGATCGAGTTGAGGCCGGCGGCGACGAAGTAGTGCTTCAGCTCGGGCGCCTCGCCGACGCACGGCTGGAGATCGGGCGTGAAGCTCTCGGGGCCGCAGAAGAACTTCTTCACGCCGACCTCGAGCGAGATGGGCACGCGCGCCATCGCCTTCTCCAGGTACGGCGTCATGCGGTCCCAGTCGGGCGGGATCTCGCCGAACGAGAAGTCGTCGGGGATGCCGCCCACCTTCCACGGCGCGCACACCGGCTCGAACATGCCGATCATGAGCCCACCGACCTCCTCGCGGAAGTAGCCGTACGAGCTCGGGTCCTCGAGCACGGGGAACGACGCCGACAAGGACGGGATCTTCTCGGTGATGAGGTAGTAGTGCTCCGCGGCCTGCAGCGGGATGTTCACGCCCGACCGCTGGCCGAGCTGGCGCGCCCACATGCCGGCGCAGTTGACGACGTACTCGGCCTCGATGTCGCCGGCGGTCGTGGTCACGCCGGTGACGACGCCGCGCTGCCTGGTCACGCCCGTGACCGCGACGCCTTCGATGATCGTGGCGCCGGCCAGGCGCGCGCCCTTGGCCAGCGCCATCGTGACGTCGACCGGATCGGCGCGGCCGTCCTCCTTGACGTAGAAGCCGGCGAGGAGGTCGTCGGTCCTCGCCAGCGGGAAGAGATCCTCGACCTGCGCCGGCGAGATCTCGTGCACGTCGACGCCGCAGTGACGGTTGAACGCCGACACGCGCCGGTACTCCTCGAGGCGGTCGCGATCACCCGCGACCTCGATGAAGCCGACGGGCTTGAACCCGGTGGCCTGCCCGGTCTCGGCCGGCAGGCGCGCGTAGAGGTCGCGCGTGTACTTGCGCATCTCGGTCGACGTCTCCGACGTCGAGCCGAAGGTCACCATCAGGCCGGCGGCGTGCCACGTGGTGCCGGAGGTGACGCGGTCGCGCTCGAGCAGGACGACGTCCTTCCACCCCATGTGGGCGAGGTGGTAGGCGACCGAGCAACCGATGACGCCGCCGCCGATGACGACGACGCGCGCGCGGGACGGGATCGAGGGGACGGTGGGAGGGACGGCCGCGGGCATGACGCCGCAATCTACAGGTGACGCAGCCGCTCCTCCAAGCGAAGTCCGACGCCGCCGGTCGCACGCACCAAGGTTTGATACTCGCGGCGGGCCGCGTCATCCTGCTCAGCGCGCCGCATCGCCCGGATGAGGGTGTTCTTCCTCGTGTGCTCGGCGCCGATGAACTCGATCGCGGTGACCTCGTAGCCGGCGGCGCGCAGGAGCAGCATGCGCATGGCGTCGGTGAGGTGGGCGGCGGTCTCGCGGCGCAGGTGCGGCGTGCGCCAGATGGGCCCGAGCTCGCCGTCGGCGCCGGCGTCGGCGAGCGCGCGCCAGCCGCGGGCCAGCTCGGCCTGACAGCAGGGCGCGACGGCGACCAGCTCGGCCCCGCGCGCGACGCCGATCGCGATCGCGTCGCACGTGGCGGTGTCGCAGGCGTGCAGCGCGATGACACCGTGGACGCCGGTCGCGTGGTGCGCGGCGTCGTCGAGCGCCCCGACCTCGAAGCGCGCGACGTGATCGAGCTGCGCCAGCTCGGTGCGCCGGCGACACTCGTCGATCACGTCGGCGTTGCGATCGACGCCGAGCACCTCGACGGGGTGCCGCCACACGTGCTCGCCGCACCAGGCCAGCAGGAGCGTCAGGTACGAGCGGCCGCAGCCCGCGTCGAGGAGCCGGACGCGGGGATGGCGCGCGCGCAGCTCGGCGAACGCCGGGCCGAGCACGCCGACCATGTGGTTCACCTGGAAGTACTTGCGGACCTGCGCCGGCGGCAGCGACGCGTCGGCGTCGAGCAGGCCGAGCGCGCGGAGGAGCGGGGCGGCGTCGCCGGGCTTGATGAGCACCTGCTTGCCGCGGAGGAGCGCGTCGGTGCGCGCCTGGGTCCAGTGTGTGCGTGCGCGCGCCTCGAGCTCCGCGGCCCAGCGGTTGCGAGTGGTCGACGTGTGGCCCATTACGCTTTCCGGCGCGACGACGCGGCCGGACGCAGACGCTGTTACCATGTCCGCTGGAGGTTCACGATGCGGTATCTCTACGGCGATTCCTCAGAGTCGGCGCTCGAGATCAACTACCTGGCCTTCCTGAGGGACGCGATCGACTTCGGCGTCGCGGTCCTGCAGGCAGAGCACGGTCTGGTCCAGGCCCGCGAGAAGAAGACGCTGCGGGACCGCTCGGCGGAGGAGGCGGCCCGTGCGATCGAGCACTTCGGGCGCGTGGCGCTGGCGGCGGTCGAGTCGTACACGCAGGGGGACGCCCCGGTGAACCGCTGCGCCGCGTCGGTGGCGGCCTCGATCAGCGACGCGGTGAAGCGCGAGATCCTGAAGGTGCGCGGCGGTCAGGGCACCGACACCGACCAGATCGTGGGCGAGCTCCAGCGGCTGCGGGAGCGGTGCGTCAGCGCGCTGGGAGCGCTGCTCGCCACCCACGACCTGCCGGACGCCGACGAGACGTCCACCGTGCAATGGAACGGCGCTGGCTTCGACGCCCGGCTGGTGCAGCGCGTCGGCTGGGGGCTCGAGGTCACGATGGTGCTCGACATCCCGCCGTCGTCGGTGTTCGGGCACTAGCTGCGCGTCGACAAGCTCGCCGAGGGCGTGGAGGTGCACGCGCCGGAGACCGCGGGCTGGCTCAAGAAGGAGGTGAAGATGGTGCCGCACAAGCTCGGGCGCCACCACCTCACGCACGTCACGGTGGCCTCCACCGGAACGGTGATGCGCGTTCGCGCGACGCCGGATGCGACCGCCGCCGGGTTCGACATCAGCGTCGGCCGCCGCGGCGACGTCACGATCGAGCGTGCGGGGCGGAACGAGCACGAGGTGGCGTTCGACACCGACGAGCGCGACGTGGGACCGCTGCGCGCGTTCGCGGCCAAGGTCGAGGCCGCGGTCGACGGGCTGCGCGGCTCGCGCGGCGCGCTGTTGTCGGCGATGCTCGACGGCAAGGCGCTGGCGACGCACGAGCACCCGGCCGCGATGGTGGAGCGTCTGGTCGCGGCGATGGCGCCCGTGGTGACCGAGATCGCGCGCCACTCGCTGTCGCCGCGCGAGCTGGTGCTCAAGCGTCTCCTGGGCGGCGACCGGCGCGAGGAGATCTTCCTGTCGCGCAGCGAGCTGGAGAAGAAGGTGCAGGCGCTGCCGCCCAAGGCACAACGGGTGTTCGTTCCGCTCGGGCTGGTCGAGGCGGCGGTGGTCGAGTCGCGCGACGTGGAGGTCGAGCTCGACGACGCGCCGGTGCGGCCGATGGCGGCGATCGGCGAGGCCGAGGTGTCGGAGCCGATGGGCGCGGTGGTGATGGGGACGACCGTGGCGCGCGCGTCGACGACGTCGGCGCCTGCGCCGGTGGAGAAGCCGATGGCGTTCGTCATCGAGGCCGAGGCGCCGCCGTTCCCGCAGACGCCGCCGACCGGTGTGCCGACGTCGGTGGCGACGGCCGCGGCTGCGGCTGCGTCGGCGCCGCCGCCGACCCCGGAGCCGACGGTGGTCGTGGCGCCGCCGGCGCAGGCGGCGCAACCGGAGGAGTTGCAGCCCGCGATCACGCTCGAGGCCGAGCTGCCGCCGACACGTGTGCGTCCGGCGTCGCTGCCGTCCTTGCCGCCGGTGTCGTCGACGCCGCCGGCGCGCGCCAAGGGCAAGACCGTGCCGCCGCCGCCGCCGCCGCCCGCGCGCCTCTCGGCCGCCGCGACCGAGGCGGCCGTCGACGCGGCCCTGCGTGACCTCGACGACGCCGAGCCCACCCAGGTCGTCACTTCGGCGCCCCGGCCGGGACAGTGATGAGGTAGCTTCGCGCCATGCGCGTGGCTTATCTCTTCTGTGCAGCGGGCCTGGGGACCCTCGTCGCCTGCGGCGGCGGCGACGACGACGGCGGCGGCGAGTGCGATCCGATGACCGAACCGTGCGTGATCGAGAAGGACGTCAGCACGATCACGGTCGGCGGCGGCGTCGAGGACGAGGACACCTGCCAGAGCTGGACGCTCAACAACCCGACCGAGCTGTGGGTCAACGCCGTCAGCGAGAGCAACAACGGCGCCTACCACCACGCCAACTGGTTCTTCGTCCCCGACAACCTGTACACGCTGCCCGACGGCACCTGGTCGTGCGACGAGCACGGCTTCGTCGAGCTCAACGCCGCCGTCGTGGGCGGCTACCTGTTCGCGCTGAGCACGCAGTCGGAGCTGGAGACCCAGGCGCTGCCCACCGGCAGCGCGATCCGCATCCCGCCCTACAGCCGCATCATCGGCTCGAGCCACCTGCTCAACGCCAGCCCGGATCCGGTGACGACGACGATGCACCTCCAGGTCCACACCATCCCGCCGTCGCAGGTGACGGCCAAGATGGCGCCGGCGCGCATCCAGTACCACGACCTGACGATCGATCCGATGGCGCGCTCCGCGTTCACCGCCGAGTGCCTGTTCGCCGACGATCACCAGTCGACGCTCGGTCGGCCGCTCGCCTACGAGCTGCACTACGTGCTCTCGCACTACCACGGGCTCGGCGCGTACGCGCAGCTCGAGATCGCCGGCGGCCCGCGCGACGGCGAGGTGATCATGCGCCACGAGGGCTACGGCGAGAACTTCGGCGTCGCCATCGATCCGCCGCTCGATCTGGGCGCCGCCGGCGCTCAGGGTGTGCGCTTCACCTGCGGCTTCAACAACCCGCGCACCGCGTCGGTCGGCTGGGGCATCGGCGACCAGGAGATGTGCGTGGTCGCGCTGCAGGCCAAGTCCGACCTGGCGTGGGACGGCGACGTGAAGCGCGGCACCGGCGCGACCACGGGCACCGTCGACGGCGAGATCCGCTACGGCGGCCCATGCGACATGCTCGCCTTCGAGTGGGACTTCGAGAAGGCCGGCGGCCCGCCCCGCTGAGCTCACGCTTCCCTCCGCGCGCCTGGTGGAAAGCCACCGGCTTTCGACATGTGGCAACATGATCTCGCGTGGTTGTGCGTGGCCCAGACGCTGCTATTGGTCGGGCCATGCTCGCCACGATCGCCACCGTCGTCTTCCTCTCCGCCCCCGCGCTCTCCATCACGCCGCCGTCCATGACCGAGCCCGCGGAGACTGTCGACGTCGTGGCGGAAGACGTGGTCGTGGAGCGTGGCTACGGCCTTCAGATCATCGCCGTCGACGCCGCCGGTATCGCGATGATGATCGCCGGCGCCTCGATGGAGAGCCCGGGGCTCGCCTACGCCGGCCTCGGCACGATGGCGTTCGGCCCCGGCGTCGTGCACGGAGCGCACGGCCGGAGCGGTGCGGCGCTCGCGTCGATGGTGCTTCGCCCCAGCGTGGTCTTCGCCGGCATGTACGTCGGCGCCGCGATGGAGAACTGCAGCGGTAGCCGCGAGCTCGACTTCTGCGGCATCGGTGGCGCGGCCCTCGGCGGCATGATCGCGTACGGCGCCGTGGTCGCGTTCGACGCCGCGTACCTCGCGCGCGCCAGACGCGCGCGGTCGTTCGACGTGGTCCCCCGCGTCGCCGCGTCGCCCAGCGGCATGCAGATCGGCTTCGGCGGCTCGTTCTGATCATCCGCACTGGACCTTCTCCTCGTCGGGCGGGTTCTTGGCCGGGGTCTTGGCCCGCAGGAGCGTGTCGATCGCGCTCGCTAGAGACGCCCCTCGGTGGCCGCCCCGATCGTCTTCAACGCCTCCGTCGCCCACGATAGGATCGTGCCTCGCTGTCACGGGCTTGCGGCCGAGCCATCGCCGGGCTCGACCGCTGCTGGAGGGAAACGCGTGAAGATCGATCTGCTGGGAGATGAGCGCTGGGCGCGTGTGGAGGTCGAAGGCGACACCATGGTCGTCATGCGCCGCGCGCCGGCGGAGAGCGCGACCCTTGGCGCGTTCGAGAGCGAGCTCGTCCGCTTCGAGGACGCGAGCGCGGCGATCGCGGCCGCGGAAGCGAAGCTCGCCGCGCTCGGCGTCGAGGGGTATGCTCGTGTCGACGGGCTCTCCACGTACCGCGCGGAGACGCTCCTGCGGGTCGACGTGCGCGCCGAGTTCACCGGGGAAGCGCCGGCCCGCTACACGCGCGGCGAGGAGGTGGCGGTCGTCGGCGTGGACGGTGACGTCGCGCTGTTGCGCGTGACCGGTCCACGGGGCGCGCGTGCCAAGGCCGAAGAGTGTGGCTGGGGGGACGGTGCCGTCGATCTCGCCGGGGCGTGGGGCGACGGCCTCGTGGACGAGGGCTTCACGCCGGACGGTGGCGCGATCGACTGGGTCGCGGTGATGACGCGCGCGTTCGGCACCGTGCCGAAGGCGCTGCGGCCGTGGTTCGAGGAGGAGCGCTTCCTGGCGTTCGAGGGCCGAGTGTGGGTCGCTCCCCCGAGCTACGTGAAGGGGACGAAGCTCGGGGTCACGTTCGATCCGCGGCGAGTCGCCGCGTCGACGGCAGAAGCGACGAAGACGCACTACCCGATCGCGGCCCTCGGCGACGAAGAACCGATGTGGCTCGCCGTGAAGAAGCGCGACAAGGACCTCAAGGTCACGCTCGTCGGGAGGGACGGCGAGACGCACGACACAGGGATAGGCCTCGAGGCCTTCGCGGCGCGCCTGCTCCCCACGTGAGCGTGGCCGTCGGGGCGATGGGTTCGCGCCCGTTCGTCTCAGCAGCGGCGGGCGTGGGACCACGGCGCGCGCACGAGCGACTCGTCGATGATCGAGGTCACCATGCGCGCGGTCTGCTCGTGGCCGATGGCCGCGGCGGGGCCCGGGCTCTCGTCGAGCGGCATCGAGGGAACACCTCCCGCCTGGCGCCCTTCGGCTGGCTCGGCCGCGGCGTCCTGCGCGATCGGCACCCGGAGCGGCGAGACGTTCGGTCCGCGCAGCTCGAGGTGCAGGTCCGGTGGCAGCACGCGTCCGGAGGGAGCGGACACGCGCAGGGACACCACGTCGCCAGGGAGGAGGGTGACGTAGTTGTCGCTCCACAGGACCGGCAGGACGTCCGCGCCGGTCGCGTCGACCAGACGCAGCTCGACGAAGAACGCCAGGCGGTCGGAGATGTTGGTGAGGGTGGCGAGGACGTCGCTCGCACGAACGGCCCGCGCGGTGACCGAGGTGATCGGCAAGCGGCGCAGCGCGGTGAGGTCGGCGTGCTTCGCGGTCGGCGCGTGCAGCCAGCTCGCGTTCGCGTAGTCGACGACGTCCGGCTCCCGCGGCAACCAGTACTGGTTGCGGCTGACCTCACGACCGTCCGCGTCGGTCAGGCGGAGATCGACGAAGCGCACCGCGTGCTCGGGCGGCGGCAGGGTCAGCACCACGACCTTGTCGTCGGCGTCGACGGCGACGTTGCGCACGAGCTGCTCGGGGAGGCTGGCGGGCTGGGCGACGCCATCGGCGTCGATGTCGACCACGCGCACGCGCACGGTCAGGCCGCGGAACGCGGTCGCGCACTGGTTGGTCACGACCACGGTGCGGTCGTCGTAGGCGTACATGACGTGCAGCGGCTCGCACGCCTTCCGGGTGCCGAAGTAGCCGCCGCCCGGCCGCAGGTACCAGTCGAAGAGGTGCCAGATCATCGACGGCCAGCTGTTGTTCAGCATCCACTGGATCACGCCGGTCGCGCCGTACTTGTTGCGTGTGTAGGCCTCGAACATCGCGCGCTGGCCCTCGTAGGTGACGATCTGCGACCACATCGCGAGGTCCTCGACGCTCGTGGCCTCGCCGTAGCGCGCGGTCAGCGCGTCGACGAAGCGCATGACGGTGTGGAACTCCTGGCCACCGGCGTGGAAGCTCCACACGGCGTCGATCGGCCACGCGTGGTCGTCGCCGACCATGCGGCGGATGCTCTCGACCGGCGGGATCGCCGCGCCGGGCGAGATCTCGGTGGCGAAGCCGAACGCGCCGCCGCGCGCGGTGTCCTCGAGCCAGTAGCCGGGCGGCACGTACTCGTACGGTCCCTCCATCTTGAGGCCGCTGGGTCCGGTCAGCTCGGTCGGCTTGTTGGCCGCGCTCGACTGCCACGCGTTGGGCCAGCGCTCCTCGGCGAGCACGTCCTGGTACGCGCGCTCGACGCGTGGCGGCGGCGGGAAGTCGCTGCCGTACCACCACGCCAGCATCGACGGGTGACGCCGCGCGCGCCGGAGCTGGCTGCGCAGCGACTCGGCGGCGATCGTGAAGTTCGCCTCGCTCCACTTCTCCCACTTCTCCCAGCAGTCGCAGCAGCACCACCCGGCGATCACCAGGATGCCCTCGCGGTCGCACCACGCCAGCACCTCGGCGCGCTCGAGCATGCCCTCGAACCGGATGCAGTTGAGGTTCATCGCCTTCACGTACTCGAGCTGCGCGAGGTCGCGCACGCGGTCGCGGCGCAGCAGCAGATCCGGCGCCCAGCCGGCGCCACGCACCAGCAGCGGCTTGCCGTTCACCTCGTAGCGCGCGTGGCCGCGTTCGGTCAGCCGGCTCGTCACCTCGCGGATGCCGAACGGGAAGCCGTCGCGGTCGGAGACCACGCCGTGCCCGTTGTGGCCGACGGTGACGTCGAGCTCGAGCCCGTAGAGCTCGGGTGAGCCCATGAAGCGCGGCCACCACAGGCGCGGGTGCTCGACGACGAGCGCCTCGTGCGCGTCGGCGGAGAGCGCGAACGCGCGCGCCTCGCGCGGCGCGAGCTCGAATACCTGGCGCACGGCGCGCCCCGGCAGCTCGGCGATCTGCGCGTGGACGACAGCGACCTGCGGCTCGTCGGAGAGGTTGACGAGGTCGCCCTCGATCGCGAGCGTCGCGCGCTCGCCGTCCGCCGCCACCCGCGAGGTCACGAACGGCGCGCGCAGCGCCACCGGCCCGCTGTCGACGAGCCAGACGTCGCGCCACAGACCCATGTTCTTGTCGGGCGGCGACGGGTTCCAGTCGACCCAGGTGATCGCCAGGTCGCACGGCGTGGGCGCGGTCAGCTCGACGTGGAGCTCGTTGTCGCCGGCGCGGTCGACGACGCGGGTCACGTCGAGCTCGAACACGCGATAGGCGCCGACGAGATCGTCGCCGAGGCGCTCGCCGTTGAGCCACACCTTCGCGCGGTAGTTCACGCCGTCGAAGCGCAGCCGCAGGTACGGACCGGCGTCGGCGGGCACGCGGAACGTGCGCCGGAATCGCCAGGGCACCGCGAACGGGCTGTCCTCCGGCATCGGGTGGTTGGAGAAGTTCTGCGCGGCCGGGCCCTGGCCGGGCAGCTCGCGCAGGTTGGTGCCGAGGAACGGGTCGGGCACGACGCCGCGCTCGGTCAGCACGCCGAGCACGGTCGCCGGTAGGTCGCACGGGTGCCACACGCCGTCGGCCTCGGCCGACGAGCTCATCTCCCAGTCGTCGTTCAGCGCGTACTCGGTCATGATCGTCACTCGCTCCGGCCAGCAGTCACTGCACGCTCACGAGCGCGAGCACGAACGCCGCGCTGTAGAGGATGTCGGGCTCGGTGACCGCCCACCAGCCCTTGGTCCACGACTCCTCCTCGACGAAGCCGCCGTCCCAGAGGTCCGACTGGCGCCAGTGCCACAGGCTGTGCGCCGGCAGGCCCGAGCGCAGCGGCTGCGGGTTGTCCCAGAGCAGCGCCTTCGCCGGCGCGCCCGGCGCGAGGAAGTCCATGTCCTGACCGTTGGGCCCGCCGAGGAGGAAGCCGGGCGGCGGCGGCTCGCGGTTGCCCCACTCCATGTGGTAGAGGCGCGACGGTCCCTTGCCGACACGCGTGACCATCGAGTAGCCGTTGGGGTTGCGACCCAGCACCCAGTGGAGCTGATCGCGCGCCGCCGCGAGGTACCAGCGCTCGCCGGGATCGAGGCGGCTCGCCATCGCCAGCACGTGCGCCTTCTCCATCAGGTTCGAGTTGTGGGCCCAGTAGTAGTCGGAGAGCTCCGACGCGCACCGGTAGCCGTCGCGCTCCTCGACCTGGGTGCGCACCAGCGCGGCCGCCGCGAGCAGCCGGCCGCGCGCGTCGGCGCGCAGATCGCCGGGCGTCTTGTCGTCGGTGGCGAGCCGCCACATCGCCCAGCGCCCGACGTTGGCCCACGCGCCGCGGAGGAGCTCGTTCGGCTGCGCCGCCTTGTCGTCGAACAGGTCGCGCGCCATGCCGAGCGCGCGCTTGTCGCGGAACGTGCGCCACATCTCGGCGGCGGCCACCAGCTTCGCGCCCGCGTCGCTGTTACCGGGCTCGTCGTCCCAGAGCGGCTGGGTCGCGCCCTTGCCGTCGGCGATGACCCGCTCGGGGTGCTCGAGCATCCACGCCCAGCCGCGCCGCGCCGCCGACGCGCACCGCGCGGCGAACGCATCGTCGTGCTCGGCGTACACGCGCGACGCCATGGCCAGGACGGCGACCGCCTTCGCGGTGGCGGCGGTGCTCGGTCCGGCGACCCAGCGCTCGGTGCGGTCCTTGTCGGCGGGCAGCTCGGGCGAGGAGCCCATCACCGCCTCGCGGTGGCGGAAGGCGCCACCGGGCTCCTGCATCGAGAGGATCCAGCGCAGGCCCCACTTCGCCTCGTCCAGCAGATCGGAGGCGCCGTTGCCGCTCTCGGGGATGTCGAGCTGCCTGTCGGGGAACGCGGCGGGCGCCCACTCGTACGCGAGCAGGAGCGACTGCACGGTCGGCGCCGTCGAGGGCACGTACATGTCGTAGTTGCCGGCGTCGTGCCAGCCGGCCTCGAGCTTCCAGCGCTTCGTCTTCTCGGGGTACGTCTCGAGGTCCCAGCCCACGTCGTCGTGCGCGTGCGAGACGCCGTCGCGCGTGTAGGCGTCGCCGTCCCAGATCGCGTACGGCGCCTCGAGCGCGGTGCGCGTACGCTGGAAGTAGAAGCTCTTGAGGCCCGCGACCAGCGCGCGCTGGTACGGATCGGCCGCGATCGTGAACGGATCGCTCACCGCGTCGCCGGCCGCGATCGTGTACGTGCCGGGCTCGGCGAGGTCGCTGAGGTCGACCTGCCACACCGGGTCCTGCGAGGCGGCGTCGACCCCGAGCTCGCGCACGCGCGACGCCTCGACGGTCAGGACGACCTTGCCGGCGGCGTCCTTCACCACCGCGCCGGCCGGCGGCACGTTGAACACGACGATCTTCGGCCAGCTCGCCGGATATCCGACGGTGTCGACCTTGATCGCCGGCACGTTCTTGCCGGGCATGGCCGGCGCGGCGACGCCGCCGCCGCCCTTCTCGCCGAGCACGACGGTGCGGGTCGCCGAGGACTGCGGGGCGGAGCAGCTAGCGAGGATCGCCGTCATCAGCGCGGCCGCCGATCGAGGTGGTCGAATGTCGAGCACCCGGAGCATGTTGCGCGCCACGCCCGCCGACGTCCGGCTGGTTCTGGTCGAGGGAATGGCCGCTTTCGCGCCGCGCTGGGAATGTGTACACGCGGTCTGCATAGTCGGCACATGACGACGACGACCACGCCGAGCCCGCTGCGGCTCGGGATCGATCTCGGCGGCACCAAGATCGAGGCCGCCGCCCTCGACGCCGCCGGCGCCGTGCGCGCGCGCCGCCGCGCCGCCACGCCGCACGACTACGATCAGCTCCTCGGCGTGCTCGTGCAGCTGGTGCGCGCCGTCGAGAGCGAGGTCGGCGCCGTGCGCACCGTCGGGGTCGGCACGCCGGGCCAGCCGTCGCCGGTCACCGGCCTCATGGCCAACGCCGAGAACACACCGCTCGAGGGCCGGCCGTTCGCGCGCGATCTGGAGGTCGTGCTCGGCCGGCCGTCGCGCCTCGCCAACGACGCGGCGTGCTTCGCGCTGTCGGAGGCCCGCGACGGCGCCGGCGCGGGCGCGCGCGTCGTCGCCGGCGTGATCGCCGGCACCGGGGTCGGCGGCGGCCTCGTCGTCGACGGTCGGCTGCTCGGCACCTGCGAGTGGGGCCACTCGCCCTTGCCCTGGGCGGACGCCGACGAGGCCGCCGTGCCGTGTACGTGTGGACGCCATGGTTGTATCGAGGCGCTGTGCGCCGGACCGGGTCTCGCCCGTGATCACACGCGCGCCACCGGGCAGACGCTGACCGCCGCCGCGATCGCCTCGCTCGCCCGCGACGGCGACGTCGCCGCGGGCGCGACCATCGCGCGCCACGCCGACCGCCTGGCGCGCGCGCTCGCCTCTATGGTCAACCTCGTCGATCCCGACGTGATCGTGCTGGGCGGCGGGGTCTCGCACATCGACGCGCTCTACGAGCTGGTGCCCGCGCGCCTCGCCCGGTGGGTCGCCGTGCGCCCGCCGCGCGTGCGTCTCGTCCGCAACGTCCACGGCGACGCCAGCGGCGTGCGCGGCGCCGCGTGGCTGTTCCCGTGAGGCTTCGCCTCACGGGAGGCCTCGGGCCTCGGGCCTCGGGCCTCGGGAAGAACCGCCTCATCCACTGAGGCCTTCTGGGCCTTCTCTTCTCTTCTCTTCTCTCCGTCTCGCTGAGGCCCGAGGCCCGAAGCCCGAGGCCTAGTTCTCATAGACGGCCTGGTGCGCCTTCCGGTACGCGCCGGGCGTCTGGTTCGTCGTCTTCTTGAACGAGCGGATCAGGTGGTGCTGGGACTGGAAGCCGCACGCCTGCGCGATCTGGTCGATGCTCATCGGCGTCGTCACGATCAGGTTCTTGGCGTGCTCGACGCGGATCGCGCGCACGTAGGTGAGGAACGAGGTGCCGGTCGCGCGCCGGAACACGCGCGAGAAGGTCGGCACCGAGAAGCCGGCCTTGCGCGCGACCACGGGCAGCGGCAGCGGCTCGGAGAAGTTCTCGCGCAGGTACTGGAGCGTCGCCTCGAGCCGCATGACGTTCGAGCCCTGCCAGGCCTTCGACGCGACGAACGAGAGCCGGCCGAGCGCTTCCTTGAACGCCTCGATCACCTGGTAGAGGGCGGGCGCCTCCTCGAGGCGGCGGGTCAGATCGTTGGCGAACCGGTCGCGGGCCTCGTGCTGCATGGGCGAGCGGCGCAGGACGCCGCTCCACAGCTGGAACAGGGTCGCCAGGAACTGGCTGCGCGCGACCTCGAGGCGCTCGCCCGAGTAGCGCAGGACGAGCTGGACGTAGCGGTCGCTCGCCAGCTTGATCTCGGTCGAGTGCTCGCGATCGAAGGCCATGGCGAGCGACGTCGCCGCCCGCTGGAGCTCGGCGTACCGGAACTCGGCGTTGCCGCCGTGCTCGTCGAAGAACAGGACGTCGCGCTCGAGGTGCGCGCACATGTGGAGCGCGAGCACGGCCTCGCGGTGTGACTCGTGCAGCGGCGCGCCGGGCGCCATCGTCGTGCCGATGCCGACCACCGAGCGCACGCCGAACCGCTCCTTGAGGAACGCCTGGAACTTCTGCGCGTGCTCGCGCAGCTCGAGGCGCGACCGCGCCAGGTTCTTGCTCGTCCGCGCCGAGGTGATGAGCGAGACGCCGTAGTCCGCCAGGTGCGTGGCCGCGGTCTCGGGCTGCTCGCGCGCGAACGCGATGCACGCCCGCTGGATGCGCGCGTTGCGCACGAGCGTCTGCACCCAGTCGAGCGGCGCCGTGCGCGAATCGAGCGGCATGATCGCCATCGCCGTCGTCGGCAGGCGCCCGATGCCGAGCCCTTCCTTCATCCAGTCGGTGAGCCCGCCGTCGAGCCGCCAGGGTGTGAGCTTGAACTTGTCGGGATCGATCGCGGCGTCGACCCAGGTCTCGATCGGCCACAGCCGGGACAGGGTCTCGCGGTTGAGGCGATCGATCTTCTCCTGCGTGGCCGCGCCCTCCTCGCGCCCGGTGAGGAACTCGGCGTAGTGGCCGAGGAACTGCTGGTACGCGTCGAGCAGCTCGGGCTCGAGGATCGGCAGCGCCAGCGCCATGCGCACGAAGTGGACGAAGTCGGGGTTGGCGCTGGTCGGTTCCTGGCCGGTGATCTGCCGCCACTGCGCCGACAGCGTCTCCCAGTCGGGAGCCTCGCGGTAGAACTGCCCGACGTAGAGGAACGAGCGCGGCTCGTCGGCCAGCGGGTGGAACAGGTCCCAGAAGCCGAAGAGCTGGCGGCACACCGGCCGGCCGGAGCGCGCGCTCTCGTCGAGCGCGGCGCGGTAGTGGGCGTCGCGCGCGGCCTCCTTCCCGAAGAAGATCTCGAAGTGGTAGGGCTTGAGCCGCTCACCCGGATCGGAGAGATCCATCCACTCCAGGCCCTCCGCGCCGTCGCGGATCACGTAGACCGGCAGCTCCGGCCGGTGGGCGATCACGTTGTGGATCGCGTACGCGTTCTGCAGGTTGCTCAGCCACGACACGACGTCTTTCTCCATTCTCCCTAGGGGCAGGGGGCGGCCTCCGGCGACCACCAGTTGCCGCTCATCGCGATGAGCGAGAGCATGGCGACGGTGTCCTGGTAGTAGCCGGCGCCGGCGTTCGCGACGGTCGTGTCCCAGACGCTGTTCAGCCAGCTCTGGTTGCCGGCATCCACCATCGCCGCGACGCCGAACGGCGCCACGAACGCGAGGTCGAGGTAGGTCCCGCCGACCTGACCGCCGGCGAGGCTGTAGCCGGGCAGGATCGCGCCCGGATCGTCGCCGGTGCGCGAACGGATCCACGTGGTCATGCGCTGCACGATCGTCTTGCTGCGGCTGTCGCCGTTCAGCAGGTAGTCGGTCGCGATGCGCCACGGATCGCGACACGCGTTGTACGAGTACTGGCCGTCGCGCGGGCCCTCGAGGAAGCCGGGGTCGACGGGGCGCGGCGTCGAGGCCGCGTCGGCGATGAAGTCGGGGAGGAGCCCGGTCTGCGCCGCGTAACCGGTCTGGACCGACTGGATGATCCCGTAGCTGCGGTCGCGGATCTGGCGCCACGCGGCGTCGCCGGTGATGTCGGCGAAGCTCTCGAAGTGCGCCGGCATGAAGTCGCTCGAGCGCGTGGCCCGGCCGTAGCTGCCGTCGCGGGCCCAGTCGCCGAGCTGGACGTAGTTGACCCCGCTGTCGACCTCACCGGCGCGGATGCCGTCGATGAGCTCCTGGGCGAGCGCGCGGTAGTTGATCGTGCCGCCGGAGCTCCACTGCTTGTCGGCGAGGAGCAGCGCGTAGGCGATGTCGAGATCGCCATCGGTGGCGCTGTTGTCGCCGTCGACGTTCTGGCACGACGAGCCCTGGGCCCACGCCATGAGCGAGGGGACGATGTCCGACGGATGATCCTCGTAGTAGCGGACGAGACCGTCGAAGATGGTCTTGGCCTGCGGATCGTGCCCGGCCATGAACGCGGTGATGAGCATCCCGTAGCCGTGGGCCTCGCTGACGGTGAGCCGGCCCGCCCCGCTGGCGACGTAGTAGCGGCCGCTGCCGCAGCCGGTCTTCAGATAGCGCGCCTTCCACGCATCGTAGAAGCCGCGGACCGCGTCGTCGAGCTGTCCCTGGGAGAGGTGTGACGGCAGGATCGTGCCGGCGTGGTAGGCGCGCGCGTGGTTGCCGAACGGGTGCGCGGCGCCCGTCGCCATGCCCTCGCAGCCGCCGGTCGAACCGCTGTCGGAGCCGCGGCCGCCGCCGTCGCCGCCGCGTCCGTCTGGACATGGGCATGCGTCGATCGGTTCATCGCCACCATCGTCGTCGTCCGCGCCCGGGCTGCCCGGCGAGCATGCGCCCAGCAAGCAGAGGCCGAGCACGAGGGGGCGGGCGCAGATCGTCATGAGGAAAACCGTACGGAGGTAGGGAGGGAGGGCGCGGTCGGTTCGGGTCAGACCCATGCGCACTTTTTCTCGGGGCTTCCCGCCCGGGGGTCTGTCTGTCAGACCTAGGTCGTGGCCGTTCAGCTTCTCCGCGAGATCGACGAGCAACCCGGGGCGCTTGCGCGACTGCTGGCACGGCGGCGGGACGCCGTGCGCGAGGCGGCCGCGAGGATCCGCACGTTCGATCCCGCGTGGGTGGTGATCGCGGGGCGCGGCACGAGCGACAACGCGGCCCGGTACGCGCAGTACGTGCTCGGCGCGTTCAACCAGCTGAGCGTCGCGCTGGCGGTGCCGTCGCTGTTCACCCTGTACGGCGCGCCGCCGCGGATGGGACGGGCGCTGACCATCGGCATCTCGCAGTCCGGGCAATCGCCGGACGTCGTCGCGGTGATCGAGGAGGGGCGCCGGCAGGGCGGCCTGACGCTCGCGATCACCAGCGATCTCGACTCGCCGCTGGCGCGGGCCGCCGACATCACGCTCCTGCTCGCGTCGGGCGCCGAGCACGCGGTGGCCGCGACCAAGACGTACACCAACCAGCTGCTCTTGCTCGCGATGCTGTCGGCGGAGCTGGGGACCGATCCGGCGCGGCGCGCCGAGCTGGAATCGGTGCCGCACGCCGTCGAGGCGGCGCTGGGCGCGTCGGGCGTCGCCGGGATCGGCGAGGTCGCGATGCACTACATGAACGCGGGGCGGTTCCTCGTCCTCGGCCGCGGCTTCAACTACTGCACGGCGTTCGAGATCGCCCTCAAGATGAAGGAGACGAGCTACGTGCTCGCCGAGCCGTTCTCGCCGCCGGACCTGCTGCACGGGCCCATCGCGATGCTCGAGTACGGCTTCCCGGTGGTGCTGGTGGCGCCGTCGGGCAAGGCGACCGAGGACGTCCACGGGCTCATCGACGTGCTCGACAGCCGCGGCGCGCGCGTGATCGCGCTGTCGGACCGCGACGACGTGCTGAAGCGCGCGACGTCGGGCATCCGCTTGCCGGCCGACGTGCCGGAGTGGCTGTCGCCGATCGTGACCGTGGTGCCCGGTCAGCTGTGGGCGCGGTCGCTGGCCATGGCCAAGGGCATCGACTCCGACCGGCCGCGCGGGCTCACCAAGGTCACGCGCACTCGATGAGGCGCTGCGTGTAGCTGTGCTGTGGAGCCGCGAGGAGCGCGGCCGTCGGGCCGGCCTCGACGACGCGGCCGCGGTAGAGGACGACGGTGCGCTCGGCGAGGTAGCGCGCGCTGCCGAGGTCGTGGGTGATGAGGAGGATCGCGATGCCGCGCTCCTCCTTGAGATCGCGCAGGAGGTTGAGCACGCCGACGCGGATCGAGGCGTCCAGCATGCTCGTCGGCTCGTCGGCGAGGATGAGGTCGGGCTCGGCGGCGAGGGCGCGGGCGATCGCGACGCGCTGGCGCTGGCCGCCGGAGAGCTGGTGCGGGTGCTTGGCGGCGAGGTCGGCGGCGGGGCCGAGGCCGACGGCGGCGAGGAGCTCGTGCACGCGGGCGGTGACGGCGGCCTTGCCGCGGGCCTTGCGGTGGCGGACGAGCGGGCGGGCGAGGTGGTAGCCGACGGTGTGCACCGGGTTGAGCGACGCGAACGGGTCCTGGAAGATCATCTGCACGACGCCCTGCGCGCGGATCGTGCCCGTGGTCGCGGGCGTGAGCCCGGCGATGATGCGGGCCGCCGTGCTCTTGCCGCTGCCCGATTCGCCGACGAGGGCGAGGGCCTCGCCGCGCGCGACCGCGAAGGAGACGTCGTCGAGCGCCTGGTGGGCGCCGAAACGCTTGCCGAGGCGCTCGACGGTGAGGACGGGCCGCTCGCTCACGAGCGCATCCGGTGGCAGGCCACGTCGTGATCGGTGGCGACGGGGGTGAGCGCGGGCGCGCTGGTGCGGCAGACGTCGACGCAGCTCCCGCAGCGCGGGTGGAAGCGGCAGCCGGGCGGCGGATCGCGCGGGTCGGGCGGCGCGCCGCCGATGCCGACGAGGCGAGGGGGTGGCCCCGGTGGCCCGCCGTGGAGCCCGGGGAAGCAGCGGAGCAGGCCCTCGGTGTAGGGGTGCCTCGGCCGGTACGTGAGGGTACGCGCCGTCGCGGCCTCGACGAGGCGGCCGGCGTAGAGGACGCCGATGCGCGTGCACAGATCGAGGAGCAGCGAGAGGTCGTGGCTGATGAAGAGGATCGAGAAGCCACGCTCGTCGCGCAGCCTGGTGATCTGCGCGAGGATCTCGCGCTGCACGATGACGTCGAGCGCGGTCGTGGGCTCGTCCATGAGCACGAGCGACGGCGAGAGCGCGAGCGCCATCGCGATGACCACGCGCTGGCGCATGCCGCCCGAGAGCTCGTGGGGGTAGCTCGCCACGCGATCGGGATCGATGCCGACCACCTCGAGCTGGGCGCGGGCGCGCTCGAGCGCGCGGAAGCGCGTGACCCGCTCGTGCTCGATGACGGCGTCGGCGAGCTGCTCGCCGATCGTGAGCACGGGGTTGAGCGCGTTCATGGCGCTCTGGGTGACCAGCGCGATGCGGCGCCCGCGCATGCGGCGCAGCTCGACCTCGCCGAGGTCGAGCAGATCGCGGCCCTCGAAGAGGACGCGCCCACCGGTGATCGCCGCCGGCGCCTTGAGCAGGCGGAGGATCGCGAGCGCGATCGTGGTCTTGCCGCTGCCCGACTCGCCGGCGAGGCCGAGGACCTCGCCGCGGCGCAGCGTGAAGGAGACGTCGTCGACCACGCGGACCCTCCCGGTGGCGGTGAGGTACTCGACCCGCAGATCCTCGACGCGCAGGAGCTCGGTGGGCTCGGACATCAGGGCACCTCTCTGCGCAGGACCGGCGTCGACAGGCCGGGCCTCTGCCCGGCGCGGCGCAGCTCGTCCTCGAACGCGTGCTCGGTGCGCAGCCGTGGGTTGCCGACCTGGTCGATCGCGCTGTTGAGCAGCGCGAGCGCCGAGCCGAGGAGCGCCACGCACGCGCCGGTGGGCACGAAGGTCCACCACGCGCCGATGAGGAGCGCCGAGTCGTTCGACGCCCAGTAGAGGTTGGTCCCCCAGGTCACGGCGCTGACGTCGCCGAGCCCGAGGAACTCGAGCGCGACCTCGGCGCCGATCGCGTAGATCGTCGCGCCGATGAAGGCCGACGCGAGCAGCGACGTCATGTTGGGGACGAGCTCGTGGGTGACGATGCGCAGCGGGTGCTCGCCGGCGAGGCGGGCCGCGAGCACGAAGTCGCGATCGCGCAGCGACATCGCCTGGGCGCGGATGACCCGCGCGCTCCACGCCCACCCGGTCGCGATGAGGACGAGCGCGATCGTGAACGAGCCGGTGGGCATGTACGCCGCCACGATCACCATGAGCGGCAGGCCGGGCATGATGAGGAAGACGTTGATGGCGAGGCCGAGCGCGTCGTCGAGGAGGCCGCCGGCGTAGCCGGCCGTGGTGCCGACGAGCGTGCCGATCGCCACCTGCGCGAAGCCGACGGTGAAGCCGATGAGCAGCGTCGTGCGCGCGCCGGCGATGGTCTGGGCCAGGACGTCTTGCCCCTGGCCGGTGGTACCGAGCCAGTGCTCCCACGACGGCGGCGACAGCGGGCGCGCGACCATGGCCGTCGGATCGCCGACGAGGAGCGGCCCGACGAGGGCGATGAGCGCGAAGCCCGCGAGGATCCCCAGGCCGACGAGCGCGCGCCGGTTGTGGAGGAGCTGGGTCATGCCGCCGCTCACGAGCGCCCCCGTCGGGCGCGCGGGTCGAGCCACACGTAGAGGATGTCGACGAGGAAGTTGGCGGCGAGGACGGCGAGCGTGATGCTGAGGAACAGGCCCTGGATGAGCGGGTAGTCGAGGCTGCGCACCGCCTGGATGAGCAGGTAACCCTGGCCCGGGTACGAGAAGACGATCTCGGTGAGCAGCGAGCCGCTGAGCACGAAGCCGAGCGCCATGCCGAACGAGGTCACGCTGGGCAGGAGCGCGTTGCGCGCGGCGTAGCGGAGCATCACGCGCCGCGGCGGCAGGCCCTTGGCATGCGCCATCGTGATGTAGTCCTCGCCGAGGACGCTCATCATCGTGTTGCGCATGTCGAGCATCCAGCTGCCGAGGGTGGCGACGACGATCGTGATCGCCGGCAGCGCGGCGTGGGTGACGACGCTCCACGCGAACGAGAGGCTGACGCCGGCCTCGACCCGGCTGTCGTAGGCGTGGCGCACCGGCGTCCAGCCCAGCGTGAAGCCGAACAGGAAGAGGAGGAGCATCGCCAGCCAGAAGAACGGGAAGGCGCCGAGCAGCACGAGCAGGGGCGGCGCCGTGGCGTCGAGCCAGCCGCCGCGGCGCCACGCCGCGAGGACGCCGAGCAACGTGCCGACCGCGTAGCTGATGACGACGGCGAGGCCGGCGAGGAAGAGCGTCCACACCATGCCGGTCGCGATCACGTCGCCGACCCGAGCCGGGAAGTGGCTGACCGACACGCCGAGATCACCCGACGCGACGTGCCCGAGGTACGTGACGTACTGGTGCCAGAGCGGCTCGTCGGAGAACCCGAAGGTCTCGCGCAAGGCGGCCATCGCCTCGGGATCGAGCTTGCCGTGGAAGCGCGCGAACATCGTCGCCTCGGGATCGCCGGGCATGAGGCGCGGGATTACGAAGGCGAGGGTCACCGACGCCCACGCCGCGAGCAAGTAGAACGCGAGCCGTCGCGCCAGGTAGGTCACGGCGCCGCCTCGCGCGGGACGAGGCGCGTGAGCACGAGCAGCGCCTGCGGGCTCAGGTTGGGCGACAGCGGCGCGTACGGATCCGCTGCGTCGGGGAACCCGGTGAAGCGCGCGCTGTTGTACGCGCCCCACAGCGGGCCGGGGAAGAGCGGGATCGCGGGCGCGCGCTCGACGAAGAGGCGCTGCAGCTCGGCGGTGAGGCGGCGCTCCTCGGCGGGGTCGGCGGTCGCCTCGAGCGCGCGCAGGAGCGCGTCGGCCTCGGGCGCGGCGAAGCGGTGCCAGTTCTCCGGCGCGGCGACGCCGACCGGCTTCACCGTGGCCGGCGACATCATCGCGCGGTAGTAGCCGTAGGGCGTCGGGTACGGCTCGGCCCAGCCGATCGCCAGCGCGAAGTCGCCCTGCTGGACCTGCTCGTACCAGGCGTTGAAGTCGTGCGCCTTCATGCGCGCGTCGATGCCGGCGGCGCGCAGCCCGCGCGCGATCACCTGCGTGGCGCGCACCCAGTCCGACCAGCCCGACGGCACCTGGATCGTCACGCGCCAGGGCGAGCCGTCGGGCAAGCGGCGGAAGCCGTCGGCGCCGCGGCGCAGGCCGGCCTCGTCGAGGAGCGCGGCGGCGCGCGCCGGGTCGTGTGCGACCCAGTCGCCGGCGGCGACCGCGGCGGGGTCGCGAAAGCGGGCGTGAGCGTCGTTGAGCCCGGTGGCGTCGGCCGGTCGCGTGTAGCCGTACATGCCGACCTCGACGACGAGGTCGCGATCGATCGCCATCGACAGCGCCTTGCGCACGCGCGGGTCGTCGTAGGGTGCGCGGGTCGTGTTCGCGTAGAGCAGGACGCCGCCGTCGATCGGCGGGAACCAGTAGTGGTGGTGCGCGCGGTCCCGGGCGACGAAGATGCGCTCGATCGCGGGCACGAAGCTCCCCGCCCAGTCGACCTCGCCGCTCACCAGCGCGAACGCCGCCTGCTCGTTGCCCGGGAAGGCGAGGAAGCGGATCGCCTTCACCTGCGGCCGCTCGGGGAGCTGCCAGTAGTGGGGGTTGCGCTCGACGCGGTACGCCTGCGTCTCGAACTGCGTGACCTCGGTGAACGGACCGGTCGCGACCGGGTGCGGGTTCGCCCACGACACCGGATCGGGCACGTCCTTCCACACGTGCTCGGCGACGATCGGCTGCTGGGCGAGGTAGTAGAAGCCGGGCAGGAAGACGCGGCGAAAGGCGATCTCGACGGTGTGGTCGTCGACGGCCGTGACGCCCTCGATGAACTCGCCGACGCCGCGCAGGTCGAGCGCGTCGAAGCGCTCGAGCAGGCCGAACGTGAAGGTGACGTCGCGAGCGGTGAAGGGCGCGCCGTCGGACCAGCGCACGCCGCGGCGGAGCTCGATGCGGAGCCGGCGGTGGTCGTCGCTCCACGCAGACGCGGTGGCGAGCCACGGCACGTAGGTGCCGTCGAGCGGGTTGTAGATGAACATCGGCTCGTACATCGCGCGCAGCGCCGGCCAGCGCAGGTCGCCGACCTCGACCAGCGGGTTGAAGTTGCGGATGAACGACGCGGTCTGCTCCTTCTCCTCGATGAGGAGCACGCCCGGCTCCGCCTGCGAGCGCGGCGCGCACGCGGCGCCGGCGATCGCGACGATCGTGGCGGCGGCGACGCCGGCGAGCACGGTGAGCGGCCGTGGCATGGGTGATCCATGCGTACCGTCGCGCGCGTCGTGGCTCGTCACCGTTTCGATCGTTCCCATGGCGGTAATGCGTCGACCGGCTGCAACTGCACGCGCCGGTGATAGAGGTCGTCGAGTCCCTGACCCGATGGAGGCGCGCCGTCTCTCGTTCGGGTCAGGTAGCCGAAACAGGAGGACGCGATGCGGACACATTCGTGGCGGTTCTTGATCACGCTCTCGGCCGGCGCCGGGCTCGTCGGCTGCGCGGGCGGCGGCGGTGGAGGCGACGACGACACGCCCACCGGGCCGTCGGATCTGATCGACGACCTCGAGGACGGCGACGACGCGATCAACGAGAGCAACGGTCGCATCGGCGGCTGGTACACGTTCAACGACGAGAGCACGACGGGGAACCAGCTCCCGCCGGGGACAGGCTTCACGACCACGACGGGCGGCGCCGACGGCAGCGCGTTCGCGGCGGCGACCTCGGGCTCGGGCTTCACCGTGTGGGGCGCCGGCATGGGCTTCGATCTCAACAACCCGGCGGCGCTCGGCCTCGAGGGTCCGCGCGCGCCGTACGACGCCAGCCGCTTCACCAGCATCGCGTTCAAGGCCAAGGGCAACATCCCGATCACGGTGTCGCTCGAGGTCGTGGGCGTGACGCCGACCGATCGCGGCGGCCAGTGCGTGCCGAGCACGACGATGGGCGAGGAGTGCGATGACCTGCACGGTCGGTTCATCGACCTGACCGCGGACTGGCAGGACTACGTCGTCCGCTTCGACGAGGTGCGCCAGGGGGGCTGGGGCAAGGCGGTGCCGTTCGCCGCGAGCGACGTGACCGCGGTGCTGTTCCAGGCCGACAAGGACCTGTCCTTCGACTTCGCCGTCGACGACGTGCGCTTCTACGAGTAGGTCATCGATGAAATGCGTCGTTCGGATCGTGGTGAGCCTGGGACTCGTGAGCCTCGCGGTGGAGCCAGCGGACGCGGACTGTCCGGTGAGCCTCGACGGCGCGTACACGTACGCCGACGAGACCGGCACGCGGCTCGAGAAGCGCGGCCAGGGGCCGATCCGGCTGCAGGGTCAGCTCGCCGGGCAAGGCGAGGTCTACGGCGGCGTCGGGCTCGGCTTCACGTCGTCGGACGCCCCGATCGACGCGGGCACGTTCCGCGGCATCGCCTTCAAGGCGCGGCGCGGCGCCGGCGGCACGCCGTACTTCCGCGTCAAGGTGCCGGATGGCAACACCGACCCGCGCGGCGGCGTGTGCACGGAGTGCTACAACGACTTCGGGCTCACGTTCCAGGTGACCGAGGAGTGGGTGCGCTTCGAGGTGCCGTTCGAGCAGCTGAAGCAGGCGGGCGGCTGGGGCGCGCCCAACCCGCCGGCGATCGACAAGGCGAAGCTGTACGGCGTGCAGTGGCAGACGACGACGCCGGGCGCGGTGATCGATCTCGAGCTCGACGGTGTGGAGATCCTCGGGTGCGAGACGCTCGCCGACAACGCAGCCGGCGGCGGTGGCGGTGGTGGTGACGAGCCCGGCTACGCCGGCGGCGGCCTCGGCGGCGGCAATCGCCCGCGCGGCGACTCGCTCCTCCGGCCGACGGAGGACTCGGCCGGCTTCGAGCTCGGCTTCCATGGCTTCCTGCGCATCCCGGTGCGCGCGGGCATCGGCTCCGGCCGCGACTTCGGGCCGGGCGTCGACCCCGGGCGCAAGCTGCACTCGCCGGCGCAGATCCCCGACGGCTCGTACACCGACTGGCGCTACACCAACGTCTCGGGCGGACCGTGGACCGAACTCTGGTTCTCGTACGGCAACGGCACGGTCGCGGCGAACGTCGTGCTCGCCGCGTACGACGTGAGCGACGCGAGCTATCGCGATCTGCTCTCGCAGCTGGGCATCAACCAGTCGTTCATCAGCTTCGACCTGCCGCGGCTGTTCGGCAAGCAGGGCGGGCTGTCGTGGAACGTCGGCGCCTTCTCCGGGCGCTACGGCTCGCCCGGGCAGTACGACGCGGGCAAGTACGACACGTACCTCTTCGGCGCGACGCACACGGCCGGCGAGACCGTGAGCGCGTTCTACGCGCTGACCGACCGGCTCACGCTCATCGCCGACCACGGCGTCGGCGCCAAGCTGCAGGTCGCGCCGCAGGTGCCGGGCCTCGAGGCGCCGTACCTGCCGTACCCCGGCGATCTGCAGCAGGGCTCGACGTTCCTCCACCACGGGCACGTCGGCCTGATGATCGGGTCCAACCTGACCATCGCGCTGCACGCGCTCACCGAGTGGACCGACGACGCCCGGCTGTCGAACGAGGAGGACGGTCGCATCACCAACGTCGGCCTCGACGCCAAGCTGGTCGAGAGCAAGTGGGGCGACGGCTACGTCGGCTTCTCGCGCATCATCTCGGACAACCCGCTGCGCGTCGCCGGCGCGTTCGAGGCGCTGCACTCGTTCGAGGGCTGGAACCTGCGCGATAACTACTTCGGCGAGACCGCGACCGGCACCGGCACGATCGACACGATCCTCGCGCAGCACATCTTCAGCCTGGAGCGATATCGTCGAGGCACCGACAGCTTCTGGGGCCAGGGCCCCGACGTCGTCGTCGCCGCGTTCGGCATGTACAACCGCGTGCGCAGCGACGATCCGGCGTTCACCGGCGCGCGGAGCAAGCTCAAGCTCGGCGGCGAGGTCACGTGGACGCCGCGCAAGTGGCTCGGCGCCGACTTCCGCTACGACCTCGTCCGTCCCGACACCTCCGACAGCCGCCAGACGTTCCAGGTGTTCTCGCCGTCGGTGATCCTGCGCACGCGCTTCGCCTCGAACGAGCAGGTCATGATCGGTTACTCGCATTACGTGAACGGTGACCGCGTCGCGCCGGGATATCCGCACGAGTCGTTGACGCCCGACACGCACCTGCTCCGCATCTCCGCGTCGATGTGGTGGTGAGCGGGCGTAAAGTTGTCAAAGTTGACACCGTCCCCAAATGAAACGCGTTCTATTTGGGGACGGTGTCAACTTTGACAACTTTGCGCTCGTTTCACTCCGGATCCGCGTAAGCCGCGCGTGATGCGGGTTGTGCGCGCGCGGTGAGGCGTGCATCGTTTGCCCCTCCACGGGCGGTCATCCGCTCAGAAAGGGACCGAGATGTATCGAACGCTCGGGATGTACGTGGTCTGTGCCGCGCTGGTCGCGGCCGGTGCGTGCAACAAGAAGAACGAGGCGACGCCCGGCGCTGCGCCAGCCACGGGCTCGGCGACGACGACGGCGGGAACGACGGCGACGACGGGGACCGCGGCTGGTGCGGCGGATCCCGGCATCGAGGCCGGACCGATCGCGCGCGAGGCGAACGAGGGACCGGCGGCGGTGCTCGCGGCGGTGAGCGGCACCGTCGAGGTTCGGCGCGTTGGAGATACGACGTACCAGGCCGGCGCGGCGGACATGCCGCTCTATCCCGGCGACCAGCTCCGCACCGGCGAGCAGTCGTGGGCGACCGTGGTGATGGCCGACGAGAGCGCGATCGAGGTGGCGGAGGTGTCGACCGTCGGCATCGCGAGCCGCGAGGGCAGCGCCGATCCGGCGTCGAGCGCGGCGGTGCTCGCCGGGCTCGCGCGGTTCACGGTGACGGCGCGCGCGCCCGGGGAGGGCGCGTTCAAGGTGTACACGCCGGGCGGCGTCGTGTTCACCCGCGGCACGGTGTACGCCGTCGGGGTTGCGGCCACCGGCTCCGTGCGCGTCGGCGTCGAGAGCGGCGCGGTCGACGTGCAGGGCCTCGCCGCGGCGGCGACCGCGCCGGTCGCGGTCGAGGCCGGCCACGCCACGACGGTCTCCGCCGAAGGTTCGGTCGAGGCGGCGTCGGCGTGGACCGCCGACGACTGGGGCGCGTGGCGGGCGGAGGCCGACGGCGCCGCCGCGCTCGACGCGTCGATCACCGCGCACGGCGAGGCGATGAGCGCGCTCGGCGCGAGCCTCACGCAGGCGTACGCGGACGTCGAGGCCCAGGCCACGGCGATGGCCGAGCTCGAGGCCAGGGCCGCGACCGCGGCCGAGACCCAGGCGACGGCCGAGTACGAGGTGGTCGCGCCCGAGGCGGCGGCGACGATCGACGCCTCGTTCGGCGTGGCCGCGCACGCCGAGGCGCTGACCTGGGCCTACGCCGGTCGCGCCACGCTCGCCGAGGACATCTACGTCCGGCATCCGGACGACGTGAAGGTGCAGTGGCAGGTCGTCGCGCCGCGCGTCGAGGCGTCGGTGCTCTGGCCCAAGCGCTTCGTCGTGACCTCCGCGGCGTACCTCGAGCCGCTGCGCTTGCAGTACTACGTCCACCACCCGCGTGGGCGCGCGCACGCGTCGCTCGTCGGCGTCGCCGTGCCCGAGTTCTACGGCGCCGTGGAGGTGCCCGAGCCCGAGCCGGCGAAGGTGAACGCGCGCGTGAAGTCGCGGATCTGGGTCGCGCCGTCGGTGCGGGTCAAACCCCAGCCGCGCCCGGTGTGGATCGCGACGCCCGACGTGAGCTGGCGCGCGAAGGTCAAGGTCAAGCCGGCGCCGGTGCGCGCGCGCGTCGGCTGGTACGTCCGGCCGCCGGACGCGAAGGCCAAGGTGATGGTCGGCGCGGCAACGCGCGCCACGTGGAAGCCGGCGCTGGTCGCGGCGCCGCCGGCGTCGCGCGCGAGCCTGCATGCGCGCGTGAAGGTCAAGCCCGTGGGGGCGCGCGTGAAGGTCGCGCCGCCCGATCTCGACGCTGCCGCGCGCGCGCGCATGTCGGTCAAGCTCGGCGGTGACGGACGCGTGGTCGGCCGTCCCGCGGTCGTCGATCACCGCGCCGGCGCCGGCAACGCCGTGAAGGGCACCGTCGGCGCCGGCGCCGACGCCAAGGCCGGCGCGGGCGTGACCGTCGGCGCGGGCGCGGCCCACGCGCACGGCGCCGCGGCGCATGCCAAGGGTGCGGCCGTCGCCGCCGACGCCAAGGCCAAGGCCGCCGCCGACGCCGCGGCCAGGGCCGCCGCCGACGCCAAGGCCAAGGTCGACATCAAGGCCAAGGCGGACATCAAGCTGAAGGTTCCGCCGCCACCCCCGCCGCCCAAGGCCAAGGTCGAGGTCAAGGGCAAGGTCGACGTGAAGGGGAAGGTCGACGTGAAGGGCGCGCTCGGCAAGTGACGGGTTCGCGCGCTCAGCGCTCGTCGGTCATCCGTCGCGGACTGGCGACGAGGACGAGCGTGAGCGGCACCGCCGAGAGCGGGTAGAGGGCGACGAGTCGGCCGCTCGGGAGCTCGACGACGCCGGCGTCCGGTCCGGCGACGGCCTTGCGGGCGTCGTCGTGGGTGAACGCGGCGAAGCGAACGGCCTCGCTCTCGCCGTGGCCGGCGGCGGTCGCGTAGCTGAGCGCGTCGCCGGGGCCGCGCTGCACCACGACGCCGCCGGCCGCGTCGAGCAGGAGCACCTCCTCCACGCCCGCGACCTCGAGTCCGAGGATGTGCTCGGCGATCCACACCAGTGACAGCTCGAGGCCGGCGACGCCGCGGACCTCGCCGCGATCGTGGAGGACGCCGGCGACCGGCAGGACGAGGCCGAGGCCGTGCCGGTCCGTGAACAGCTCTCCCCACGCGACGGAGCCCGGGCGCGCCGCCTGCTGGAGGGCCGACGTGTACTTCTTGCGCTCGCGTCCGTCGTAGTCGGGCGCGAAGCCGCCGCTGCCCGGCAGCGTCACGTGGACGCCGGTCGCGGACGTGACGAACGCGCGCAGCGCGGGGACGCCGCGATCGATGACGAGCGCGCGCACCTCGCGGTCGGCGAGCGTGCCGTCGCCATCGGGTGACGTGGCGAGGAGCGCGTCGAGCAGCGCGCCGTGCAGCCCGACGGCGCGCACGGCGGCTCGCCCCGCATCGCCGGTGAGCGTGACGCCGGGCGCGAGCTGCACGACCGGCGCGTCGAGGCTCACCGGCTGGCCGTGGCGAGGAGACGGCGCCACGTCGGGCGGCCCGCGGCCCGCGTCGAAGTCGCTCGAGAGGTAGATCGTCGCTGCGCCTGGATCGACGACGGCGTCGGCGTCGCCCTGGCGCGCCGCCATGACCTCGCTCGCGCGTCCGACGAGGCTCGCCGCGGCGATCTGCCAGCGGGCGAAGTGTGCGTCGAGCGCGTCGGCGTGACGGGCGGCCATCACCGCGAGCGCCTGGTGGCGCGCGTGGCGACGCATGAGCGCGGCCTGCGCCTGGTCGGCGGCGCGGATCTGCCAGGCCACCGCGGCCGCGCCCACCGCGAGGAGCGCGAGGATGGTCACGAGCGCGATCATCCGGTGCCGCGCCAGCCAGCGCGCCGCCCGCTGCACCGGATTGTCGGGGGCGGCGTTCACGCCTTCGCCGCGCAGGAAGCGCCGCAGGTCGTCGCCGAGCTCGCGCACCGACGCGTAGCGCTGGCGCGGATCGAGCCGCGTGGCGCGCGCGACGATCGCCCGCAGCTCGCGCGGGATGCGCTGCCGCGGCGACGCCGCGACCAGCGGCGGCACGAAGCCGTTGCGGGCCAGCTCGAGCGCCTCCTCGACCGAGCTCGCCGGGCGCGCCGACCGCAGCGTGATCAGCTCGGCGAGGATGAGCCCGAGCGTGAACTGATCGGAGCGGGCGTCGAGCGAGGACACCATGCCGCTGGCCTGCTCCGGCGACATGTAGCCCGGCGTGCCGAGCACCATGCCGTCGAGGGTCTTGCCGTGCCCGGCGCTGGTCGCCGCCTCGGCGGCGAGCGAGACCCGATCGTCGTCCGCCGCATCGCCGATGACCTTGAAGATGCCCCAGTCCATGACGTAGACGTCGTTGAACGTCCCGACCATGACGTTCTCGGGCTTGAGGTCGCGGTGGAGCACGCCCTTGTCGTGGGCGTAGCTCATCGCCTCGCAGATGCGCAGGAAGATGTCGAGGCGCGAGGCCAGCCGGCGCCGCGCCTCGGCCGCCGAGTAGCGAGGTGCGTCGGCGCGCCACTTCTCGACGTGGCTGGCGAGGTCGCGGCCCTTGATCAGCTTCATCGAGTAGCCGAGCGTCCCGTCCTCGGCGAGCTCGAAGCCGTTGACCGGCACCACGTTCGGGTGGTCGAGCTGCGCCGTGACCTGCACCTCGGTCAGGAAGCGCGCCGACAGGTTCGAGTTCTGATGGTGCTCGGGCAAGAGGCGCTTGAACGCGACCCGGCGTCGCAGCGCCGGGTCCACGGCGACGTGGACCTCGCCCATGCCGCCCTTGCCGAGCAGCTTCACGAGCTGGTGGCGCGCCGACGTCAGCTCCGCGATCCCGCCCGCGGCCGCCGGCGAGGTGGCGCCGTCGCGCGGGTCGTGTGAGCCCGCCGGGGCTCGCAGCGTCACCGCCGCGTGAGCGGGCACGGCCGGCTGCGGCTGCGGCTGCGGCTGCGGCTGCGGCTGCTCGAGGACCTGCGTGCCGCGCGGGCCGCGCGCGGGCCCTTCCCCTCGATCACGTTCCATCGCGCGATCTCATCAGACCGCCACCCGGCGCACAAGCGCGCTCACCTCGTCGGGGTGAGCGCGCAGGATCAGTACAGCTCGACGTCGTCGAGGTAGATGTCGAACGACGAGGCCATGTTGGTCACGCCCCAGTCGATCGCCTGGAGCTTGCCCTTGGCGACCGCGGTGAGCGAGGTGGTCGCGCCCCAGGTCGGGCGGTTGAGGTCGGCGAACGGGATCGACACCGTGGTCCAGCCCGCGGTGACGGGGACGACCTTGTTGAAGTGGCCGCCGGTGCCGGCGAGGTCGCCGCCGAAGTCGCGCGACTGGGTCTCGGCGGTCACGAGCGAGACGATCACCTTGCCGTTCAGCTCGTCGGTCGCCGCGACGTTGCCGCGGATGCGGAAGCGGATGCCGGTGTAGCGAGCGGCGTCGTAGCAGGTGCCGGCGCCGTTGCCGCCCAGGAAGGCGAGGGTGACGCCGGTCCACGCGGCGAGGCCGGTGCCGCGGTAGCGGAGTGCCCGGTTGCCGGCGCCCGCACCCTCGTTCGTGATCTCGACGCTGGCCGCCTGCGGGTACCACGACCAGCTGCCGTTGCGGCCGTCGGCCTGCGACGGATTGGGCAGGACCTGGAGCTGCTCGGGCGCGCGCTCGAGGTTGTCCATGGTCCCGGGCGAGCCGGTGCCGGCGACCGTCTCGATCTCGCAGACCGAGCTCGCCGGCATCGGCCGCGTCGCGAGCTCGCGCGTCGGATCGATCTCGAAGCCCGGGTTGGCGCAGCCGGTGAGCGAGACCGCGCCCTTCGTCGGATCGGCGGTGATGCTGAAGCGACGCGGGCCGAGCTTGCGCGACAGGACCGGGCCGCCCAGCTGCGTGCCGTCGACACGCGGCACGTCGTTCGTCGTCGTCACGATCACGCTCACCGGGGTCGCGTACTTCACGCAGTCCGGGCTCGTCGTGTCGAACGTGATCGCGTCCCCGCTCACGCTCGCCTTGCACGCCGTGCGCGCGCGGCGGTAGCGCACCACCGTCGACGGAGGCGCCGTCCACAGGACGCCCTTGTCCCACGCGTCGCGCAGGAAGGCGAGGTGCCGCTTGTACGGCGTCACCTCGATCGGGCCGAACCCGTGCTGGCTCGGGTCGGCGCCGTCGGGCATCACGCTGTGGAACTCACGCAGCGCCCACCCGCCGCGCTCGATCGCGTTGTACGCGTGCACGGTGAGCACGTCCTCGGGGAAGAAGAGGGCGTACTTCGAGTAGCTGCGCGGCCACACGTCGAACTCGGCCTCGAGGTCCTTCACCGGCTCGGCGCCGTTGATCGGCGGGTTGTCGAACCCGTCGTTGTCGTCGCGGAGGCCGGCGCGCGACCCGATGTGGCCCGCGGCGCCCACCGCGGCGATCGTCTGCGGCGTGAAGTAGTCGTACGGGTACACGTAGAACGAGATCGGGTTGGCGATGTTCGAGTCGAACATCGACTTGGCGTCGGCGACCTCGTGGTTCGCGTTCTCCGCCGTGACGTTCACGTGCGTGTACGAGTGGCTCACGATCTCGTGGCCGCGCGCCTCGGAGTCGACGACGACGTTCCACACCTGGTTGTCCTGGCACTGCCCCGCGATCGGCGCGAGGCCGGCCTTGACGCCGGCCTCGTCGAGCGCGGGCACCGCCAGATCCTGGATGCCGGTGTACTGCCCGCCGCACATGTCGTCGTGGATCATCGAGTACGCGCCCCGGGCGTCGTCGGCCCACGTCGCGATCTTCTCGTAGGCGAAGGCGCCGGCGCTCGTCGGCTCGCAGGCGGCGATCGCCGCGTCGGCCGGCCCGATGTCGTCGTCGTCGTCGCCGCCGCTCGGCGTCCCACCGGAGCAGCCGAGCGTGGACAGCGCGCAGGCGAGCGCGAACGCGGGCGCGAAACAGGGAGAGCGGACCATGGGAGCTCCTACGGAACGATGAAGCAGTCGATCGTGGTCTCGACGTGGAAGTTGGAGGCGTCGGTGTGGCGCTCGGCGTGGAAGATGTCCATGCGGTAGACGCGGCCCACCTCGAGGCCGAGCGCGTTCGCCATCTGGTCGAGGTCGACGGTGCCGGGCAGGGCCGGGTGCAGGCCGCCGAGATCGATCGCCAGCCGCTCGTTGATGAACAGCCAGAGGTCGTCGTCGCCGAAGAAGGTGAAGACCTCGCCGCCCTGGTACCTGAACGTCGTGTGGATCTCGGTCGTGAAGTGGAAGTTGTGGAGCTGACCATCGTCGGCCAGGTACACGTCGCCGAACCCCATGCCGTCGATGGGGAAGAAGGCGTCGCTGTCGAAGGTGAATCGCCCCGGCGTGGTCTCGGTCAGCGGCAGCGTCACCGTGAACGGCAGGTTGATGCCGGACGTGTCGTTGTACCACTGCGCGAAGCGCGCCGGCCCGACGGTGTGGGGTGTCGCGCCCGCGTGCGCGTAGACCGGCTTGCCGTCGACGCCGAGCATCGATCGCACCAGGCCCGGGTACGCGTGGTCGGACTCGCTCGCCGGCTGGAAGTCGGGGTGCGAGCTCGGCGTGAAGTCGCGGACGGTCGCGCGCAGCGCGCGACAGTCGTCGATGGGCTCCTCGCCGCCGTCGCCGCCGCCGCCACCCGGCGCATCGATCGCGCGCGCGTCCACGCCGCCGCCGCCGCCGCCGCCGTCGCCGAAGCGTTCGCTCGGCCCACACGCCGCGGCCAGCGCCAGCGCCAGCGCCGGCGCGGCTACAGCGCGACCGGGTTGCGGACCCATTCGAGGATCTCCTTGTTGGACTTCACCCGCACCATCGGCTTCGCGCGCGCGTAGTCGATGAACTCCTCGATCGCCTGCTGCCGCTCCAGGAGCGTCGCGTTCGGCACCGCCGTGTACTTGCTCGAGTAGTAGTCGGTATGGGTGCCGAACATGAACGGCGCGCGGTTGCCCGCCAGCCGCTGGTCGAGCGTGTACTTGAGCGTCGCGACGAACTCCGCCTTGGTCATGGCGAAGCTGACCCACAGGTTGTAGTCGAAGCCGGTGATCTTCCCGCCCTGCACGTCGAACCAGCTCTGGCGCTGCTGCAGCCGCGCGCGCAGGCCCGGCGCGACGCCGTACATCGCGCACTTGTCATCGGGCGGCACGATCACCGGGTGCACCGGCAGCTCCCACAGCCCCGGGCGCGGATTGATCGGCTGCCGGCTGCCCCAGCCGACGAGCACCTCGTGCCCCGGGCTACCGTTGTCGAGCGTGTACGGCCACAGGTAGTCGGTCCCGTTCTGCTGCCACTGGTAGCCGTCCTCGATGCTGCAGTCGTAGCGGAAGCCGAGCTCCTTCGCGGCCTGCAGCGTCGCGTCGTTGTACTCGAGGAACGGCGTGCGGAAGCCGACGATGTCGCCGGCCGACGCGCCGATGCCCTTGGTCGGGTCCGGCGAGAAGTTCACCTCGTTGGGATCGAACGGCCGGGTGAGCGAGTTGATGCACGACTGCATCTCGGCGCGCCACTGGAGGAGCGGGAACATCCCGCCGTGCAGGTGGCCCTGGGTGTGGTTGCCGATCTCGTGGCCGTCGACGAGCGCCTGTCGCCACGCGCGCTTCACGAAGGTCGGGCTCTCCGACTGCCACTGGTCCATGTAGATCGTCGTCATGTAGAACGACAGGTGGACCGGCGAGCCGTCGGCGTTGGTGCGGCTGCGCGCCATGTTCGTCGCCCACGTCATGCCGCCGGTGCCGCCGCTGCCGTCGAGGCCCGAGTACGCGTTGTCGTCGAAGCCGAGCGAGACGAACTGCGGGACCTGCGACGGCTGGAGCCCGCACGGCGGGCTGGCCGACGGCGCGACGTTGTCGTTGCCCGTCCACGGGCCGAGGCCGCCGCTGCACACCGTGCCACCGCCGTCGGTGCCGCCGCCGCCGCCGTCGGTGCCGCCGCCGCCGCCGTCGGGTCGCGGCCCACCGCCGTCGCCGGAGGGGACGCCGCCGTCGCCGGAGGGGACGCCGCCGTCGTCGTCGCCGGTGTCGTCGCCGGCGTGGTTACCGCCGGCGGCGCACGCCGCCAGGAGAAGTGGAAGCACCGTGAGAAACCGCATCGCTAGCTCCTTGCCCTGCAGAGATGGAGGCGCCGCAGGGTCGATCCGGGTCAGTCCCCGTCAGTCGATATCCGGCCCCGCGTTGCAGACCCCGATCTCCATGATCAGGTGGAGGAGCACGCGCTCCTGCGGGACCAGCCAGGCGTGGGTCTTCTGGGCCGTGTGGTAGGTCGAGTAGAGGACGCGGCCGCAGCTCGGCTCGAACGTGACCGTGTGCGGGTAGTACGCGCCCATGTAGTCACCGGAGATCCAGGTCTTGGCGGTGTTGGTCACCGGCATCCCGCTCGCGTCGGTGCCGATGGTCACGGTCGGCGTCTCGCGGATGAGGGTCCAGTTGCCCTCGACGACGAAGTCGTCGGCGTCGATCACGCCCTCGGCGTACGTGCTCGGGAAGTCGAGCTCCTCGCCGCCGGCGGGGATGACCAGCGGGGCCTTCTGTCCGTCGAGCCACTCGTTCAGCACCGGGTCGGCGGCGCGCGCGTGCATCGCGAAGTGGCCGAAGTCGCCGTCGCCGGTGGAGATGTTCCCCGCGGCGACCATCTCGGGCGTGGTGTCGTGCTGGGCGTCGAAGCGCACGAACGCCGGAAACGCCGCGTCCATCCACTCCGCCGACCAGTCGGTGACGTAGAGCTTGCCGCCGGCGGCGACGTAGTCCTGGATGTTGCGGCGCATCGCCACCGACTGCAGCGGCGCGACGTTCGAGTCGTAGTTGCAAGGGACGAAGATGACGTGGTAGCGCTTCATGCGCGCGAGGTCGGCGAAGAGCGTCGTGATCGTCCCCTCGTGCTGCGACGGGAACGGCGGATCGATCGGGTTGCCGTACAGGTCGATGCGATCGGTCGCCCCGAAGCTCGCCTCGAGCACGCGGCCGGCGCTGTCGAGCTCCAGCATGCCGATCTTGCCGAAGATGTCCTCGATGTGGTCGGAGTCGCCGATCGCGATGGCGACGCGCGGCGTCCACATGCCGCGCGCCGGGTCGTGCGCCGACGGCAGCGTGGTCTGCGCCGCCGGCACGGCGAGCACCTGCTGCGACGGCACCGTGATCGTCGTCTCCAGCCGGAACTGCGCCTTCTCGATCACCAGCCGGTGCTCGCCGGGCGCCACGTTCTCGACCACGAAGCGGCCCTTGGCGTCGGTGGTGACGAAGACGGCAGGGTGCAGCTCGCACCGGTCGCAGTACACCTGGTCGGGGATCGCCGGCGGCGGGCCCGGATCGGCGAAGTAGACCATCGCGCCCGCGACGGGGATCTCGTAGCCGGCGGGCACGGCGCCGATGGCGTTGCCGGGCGCCCAGACGGTGCCGGTCACGCGGCCCGTCGGCGGCGGACCGCCGTCACCCGAGCCGGAGCCCGAGCCGGAATCCGCACCTGCGCCGTCCCCGAGCGGCGTCGGTCCACAGCCTGCGAGCAAGCACAGCACGACGACGCGCGCGAACATGCGACCCTCCGTGACGGACCCGAGCGGCCCGGCGAGATCGACCGTAGCGACGCGCGCCCCGTCGCCGTGGCCGCTTTCCATCGAGACGATGGCCTGAACCGGCCTGGACAACGAGCGGATCGGTCCCGGAAGCTGATTGGAACGATCCACCGGCGGAGGTGACTGAACGCCACTGTGGGTCCATGTCGATCACGCGTCAGGTCCCCCTTCTGTTCGTCCTGGGTTGCGGCGGCGGCCACCACGCCGACACCGGGGACGGCGGTGGCAGCAACAACAGCGGCGATGGTGGTCGCCCTCCGATCACCTGCACCGGTGGCCTCGGCGAGTGGACCGGCACCGACAACGTGCCTCCGTCGCAGGATCCGCCCTGCGGGCTCACGCCCCAGCAGGTGCCGCAGTTCGTCGCGATCGGCTGGGATGACAACGGCCAGGTCGGCGGCATGACCTGGGCGGTCGACATGCTGCGCGATCGCGGCAAGGCGAGCTTCTACCTCACGTGCACGTACGCGCAGGCCGCCGCCTGGCGCGCGGCGTACATGGCCGGCCACGAGATCGGCAACCACACCGTCACGCACGCGACCGATCGCAACGTCGGCCTCGCGCGCTGGCTGCAGGAGATGAACGACTGCAACACGTACATCAAGGACATGGTCGGCGTGCCTGCCGGCGAGGTCATCGGCTTCCGCACGCCGTTCCTCAAGTACGACAACGACACGCTCGCCGCGGTCAAGCAGGTCGGCTTCCGCTACGACACCTCGATCGAGGAAGGATACGAGTGGGAGGACAGCGCCAACAATGGCAACGGCGCGACCCAGGACGGGACCAACTTCTACTGGCCGTACACCCTCGACAACCGCAGCCCCGGCCACACGACGCAGGTCGAGTGGGGTGAGGGCCTCGTCGAGATCGATCCGCGTCCCGGGCTGTGGGAGCTGCCGGTCTACGCCGTGGTGGTGCCGCCCGACGACAAGTGCCAGCAGTACGGCGTCGAGCCCGGGCTGCGCACGAAGCTCAAGCAGCGCCAGAGCTGGTTCGACGTGAACGGCGGACTCATCACCGGCTTCGACTACAACCTCTGGGCGAGCACCTCGGTCGGCGGGTTCGCCATGACCAAGGCCGAGTTCGTCGCCACCTTGAAGTACACGCTCGACCAGCGGCTCGCCGGCAATCGCTCGCCGTTCCTCTTCGGCGCCCACACCGACTACTACGTCGCGTCGTGGAACCAGAACGCCGCAGGCACTCCATCGGAGAACGACCGCCGCGCCGCGATCGAGGAGTTCCTCGACTACGCCAAGGCGAAGCCGGAGGTCGAGATCACCACGTACGCGCGCGTGCTCGCGTTCGTGCGCAACCCAGGAGCATCGCAATGATGAGAATGGTCGTCTTACCCGTCGCCGCCGGTGTCATCCACGTCCTCGACGGCGTCCTCGCCGAGCTCGATCGCTACGTCGCCTTCAGGCTACACGAGGAGCTGCGAGGGCCACGAGGCGGGCGCCGAGCGCCGCCGCCTCCGCGGCATCGTGCGTGACGACGAGCGCGGCCGCGGACGACGCGGCCAGGACGCGCGCGAGCGCGTGACGTAACGAGGCGCGGGCGTCGGGGTCGAGCCACGCCAGTGGCTCGTCGAGCAGGAACACCGACGGCGCCCGCGCGATGGCGCGCCCGAGCGCGACGCGCTGGCGCTGGCCGGCGCTGAGCTGGCGCGGCCACCGGGGGAGCAGGTGCTCGATGCCGACGGTCTCGGCCGCGCGGGTGACACGCTCGGCGAGAACGCCGTCATCGATGCGCCGGGCGCGCAGCGCGAAGGCGAGGTTCTCGAAGACGGTCAGATGCCCCTGGAGCGTCGGGTTCTGGCAGACGATGGCGACGTCGCGCTGCGCCGGCGTGAGCGCCGTGACGTCGCGGCCGCCGATGCGCACCGTGCCCGCGCTCGGCGCCTCGATCCCGGCGGCGATGCGCAGCGCCGTCGACTTGCCGCACCCCGACGGCCCGGCGAGCGCGACGACCTCGCCGGCGGAAACGGCGAGATCGAGGGTCGCCAGCGCGACGGCGTTGCCCGGATGACGCTTCGTGATCCCGAGGAGCTCCAACCCGTTCGCCCCGAGCGAGGCCGCAGGCCGAGTCGAAGGGTCCATCATCAGAACATCAACCGGGCGCCGAGCCGCGCTGCGAGTGGTGGCGTGCGTGTCTCCGCGTTGCGGAAGTTCCGGTTGCGCGACGGCGACTGCGGATCGTCGGGCTCGTTGCCGTCCCAGTCCTGGGCCTTGGCCCACACCAGATCTTCGCTGTCGCCACCCAGGATCGGGTTGACGGGATCGTAGCTGTACGACTCGTCGGGGTACGACGTCGCCTGCCGGTTGAAGACGTTGAACACGTCGGTGAAGACCTCGAGCTGCAGGTCCTTGCCGAGCTTGCGCCCGTAGGAGAGGTGCAGGTCGAGCCCGGCGTCGACGCTCGTGCGCCCGAAGGCGCCGCGTGGCAGCACGAACGACTCGTCATAGCCGTACATGTTGCTCGACGCGAGGGCGTCGATCGGCGTGCCGGAGGCGATGCGGAAGCGGGCACCGGCCGTGAGCTCCCCCGCCTTCTCCAGATCGGCGACGTAGTAGCCATCGACCTTGAGGTCGTGGGGCCGGTCCGACGGCAGCGGTCCGTCGCGGTTGCCGAGCAGCTCGATGAGGTCGTACTGCGCGGTGATGTTGGGGATGATCGCGCCGCTGTCGGGCGAGTAGAGGCCCGGGAAGTTGCCGCGGGTGCGCGCGTACGTGTACGAGCCCTGGAGGAAGAACGACCGCGCGAAGCGCTTCACCACCTGGAGCTGGAGCGAGTTGTGGACGCGCGTCGGCTTCTCGAAGTCGCGGATCCCGGTGAAGATCTCGAGCTGGTGCTCGAGCCGCGCGCGCTCCGCCGGATCCGTCGTCGCCTCGAGCCGGGCGCGCAGGCGGGCCTCCTCCTCCTCGGGGAACTCGCCGGGGTTGGACAGGATGTAGGTCTCGGTGTTGTCCGGCGACACGTCCTCGAGCACGCGCCCGAGCCGGCGGTCGTGGAACGACACGCCGATCTTCAGGTCGTCCGTGAGCGCGACCTCGACGCCGAGGATCGCCTCGTCCATGTACTGCGGCTTGACGCCCGGCGCGACCAGGACCCCCGCACCGTACACGCTCGAGCCGAGCGCCGGCGCCTCGCCGCCGGCGACGCAGCCGGGACCGTCGGGGCCGCCGACCCCGTCGACGGGCGCGCCGCACTGCGACGCGTCGTAGACCCGGCGGTACGTGGTCTCGCCGCCGAAGTTGACGCTGTTGAGCGCGAGCGGCACGGACTCGTAGAACCGGCCCCAGTGGCCGTACACCTTGGAGCGGCCCTCGCCGGTCCAGTCGTAGATGACGCCGGCGCGCGGCGCCCACATGCCCTTCAGGGTCATCGCGTTGGTGCCGCGGTGCTCGCCGGTGAACGGATCGACCGTGTCCTGCAGATCCTCCGCGTAGCGCAGGCGCTGCTCCTCGTAGCGCAGGCCGGCGTTGACCGTCAGGTCGGGGCGGAGCTGCCACGAGTCGCGCAGGTAGGCGGCCCAGTTGGTCGTGTTCCCGATGACATCGGTGGGGCCGAGCAGCTCGCACGCATAGCTCGTGCCGTGGTCGGTGTCGGGGCACATGTCAGGCAGGCCGTCGGGGTTGCCGTCGGGCGCGAGGCGCACGTAGCGCGACACCGCGGTGTTGCCGCCGCTCCAGTCGGTCGGCAGGTTGACGTCGTAGATGATGTCGCCGCTCGTGCCGCGCCGCGTGCGGAGGCGATTGTCCTCGAGATCGAGGCCGGCCTTGACCTCGTGGTGACCGAGCACGACGAAGCGCCGGGTCGCGGCGAGCCGCGCGCCGAAGCGCTCCTCCGTCGAGTCGGCGAGGTAGCCGATGCCGCCGATCGCGTACCCGACGCCCTCGTCGGGGCAGTTGCGGATCATCGGGTACGGATCGGTCGGCCCGCCGTCGCTGCAGCCGTCGACCGTGCGCGGGCTCTCGCCGCCGAGCCCGCCCCACGTCGCGAGATCGCCGTAGTAGAGGTTCTGGCGCGCCATGCTGCGCGCCGCCGCGTCGAACGGATCCTGGCGGAAGCTCGACCGGTGCCAGCCGAACAGCGCCTCGAGCTCGGTCCGGTTGTCGTTCAGCTTGGACGTCCAGCGCGCGGCGACGTCGGTGGTCAGGGCGCGGTTGTGGAAGCGCGTCGCGCCCGGCAAGCCGTTGACCCCGACGTCGTCGGACCCGGCCTGCGTGCCGATGACCGACAGCTGGCCCTGGTGCTCCGGTCGCACCGCGAGGTTGAGCTTGCCCACGAACGGGTAGGTCGTCGTCTGCGTGCGCAGCACCTGGCGATCGAGCTCCTCGAACACGAGGAAGCCGGTCGTGGGATCGACGTCGGGGATGCCGTCGCCGTCACGGTCGACGCGCCGCTTGGTCACGCGCGCCAGCCGCTCGCGCTCGACGTGCGGCGCGAGGCCGGCGTAGAACCAGAGGCGATCGCGGACGATCGGACCGCCTACCTCGAAGCCGACGTCGGCGTCGTAGTCGACCTGGCCCTCGGCGTCGATCGACGTGCTCTGGGTCGGGGTGGGCGCGGCGCCGGCGATGAGCGCGCCCGGGCCGAGGTAGCCGAAGACGCTGCCGCGGAGCTGGTTCGAGCCGGTCTTGGTGACCACGTTCACGACGCCGCCCGTCGAGCGCCCGAACTCGGCGTTGTAGCCGCCGGTGATGATGTCGGTCTGCTCGATGAACTCGTTGACGATGGGCGAGCCGAGCTGGCCGTAGACCAGCGTCGTCGTGTTGACGCCATCGACGATGTACTGGTTCTCGAGCGAGCTCGACCCGGAGAACGAGACGCCAGCGTCGTCGGACGAGCTGCCGGGCGCCGCGGTGAGCACGGAGTCGTAGCCGCGCCCGACCGGGAGCCGCCGCGTGTACTCGCCGTCGATGGTCACGCCCTGGGTCGTCGCCGTCGGATCGATCGCGGGCGCGCGCCCGTCGATCGTGATGACCTCGCCGCCCACCCGCGACGTGTCGAGCGCGAGGTGCCCCGGCGTCGTGCGGTTGGCGGCGACGTCGATGGTGCGGCGCACGGCGACGTCTGCGTAGTAGCAGGTGACGGCGTAGGTGCCGGGCGCGAGGTTGGAGATCTTGTAGTGGCCGGTCTCGTCGGTGATCGCCGCCTGGCTGCCCTGCATCGCCGGCGAGGTCGCGACCACGGTCACGGCGACGAGCGGCTCGCCGGTCGTCGCGTCGGTGACGACGCCCTGCACGGCGCCGGCGGTGAGGCTCTGCGCGGCCGCCGGGCCGGCGAGCGCCACGAGCACGAGGAGACCCACGCAGATCGCGAGGGCACGCCTCTTCGACTCGGCCCCTCCGGGGCCTCGCTCAGGGTGAACGGACATCTCGCGCCTCATCGGTCGTCCTCCTCCGCGGAGGTGGTCCAGTGGACGACCTGATCCTCGGCGAGCGCGTCGTCGAACCGGTTCCTGATCCCGCCGGCGCCACCGACGATCGTCAGGGTGTACGCGGTGCCGGCGCGGAACCCGCCCGGCACGGTGATGCGGATGGTGGCCGCGTCGTCCTCCGCCATCGTCGCCTCGAGGTCGTCGAGGGCCACATCGCCGGCCTCGACGAGGATCGCGCCGCGTACCGACGCGGGCGCCAGCTCGGAGTTGAGCCGGATCGTGATCGCCGCGTCCTCGGAGCCATCGGTCGTGAGCGGCACCTCCGTGGCGCCGTCGCGGGGCTCGGTGGCGGCGAGCGTGAACGCCTCGACGCCGAACGAGATGGCGCTGGTGTCACCGGGGATGCAGTCGCCGCCGGCCGTCGCCGCACACAGCGCGAGGCCCTGCTTGTCGACGACGTCGGTGAAGCCGAGCGTGCACGTCGCGCCCGGGCGCATCCCTTCGGCCGGGACGATCGCGATCGCCGGGCCCAGCGAGTCGGTGCCGACCGAGCCCGCCGCCAGCCGCTGGCTGCCCGCCGGCTGGTAGTAGCTGCGCGAGCGGTCGAGCGCGACGGTGACGCCGTCACAGGTCAAGACGACCGCGCCGTCGATGAGGCGGGTGTCGTCGATCGCCCCGTCGCCGTTGACGTCGAGGATGCCGACCGGGCCGTCGGCGCCGATGCACACCGCCTCGCAGCGGCTCAGATCGGCGCCGGCACAGCGCGCGATGTCGTCGATGTCGGTCCCCACCGGGACGCGGCTCCACGAGCCGTCCGCGCACGGGATCTCCTCGATCGACGAGCCGCGCAGGAGCTCGTCGACGACCACGCGGATGCGCTGGCCGTCGCGCGCGACCGCCTCGCCGACGGCGCGGTCGTCGGTGACGGCGTCGATGTCGGGGTGATCGCCGAACGCGAGCCGGGCCGCCAGCTCGACGTGCTCGTGCCCTTCGTCGTCGACGATCGCCACGCGCTCGCGCGCGAGCACCTGCAGGATCCGCGGCGGACCCGCAGCGTCCAGTGGATCAGCGGGGCCGCCGCCGCACCCGGAACCGAAGATGAACATCACCACGATCGACTTGCGCATCCCACGTCGCTCCTTGCCGTCCTCGCCCGCAGCATCGGCGCGAGCGCCCCCACCCGTGTCGCGCGATTCGCTCGCCGTCGTGGTCGCTTCTGCCCACATGTGGCCGGTGCGCGCCGGGGGTGGTCTCCGCGATCGGGGTTTCCGGTCCCGTCGTTCCGACGATGGTGTGCGGGCTTACGCTGGCCCGCGCGTTGCTGTACCCCTCGGCATGAGGGGCACCAGGATCAACTTCATCGGGATGGCCGTGGCGATCGTCGCGCTGTACGGAGCTTGCACAGACGACGTCGAGGGCGGCGATCCGAGCGGCCTGGCCGTGAGCGGCCAGGTGATCGACTTCGAGACCGGGCAGGTCGTGACCGGCACCGCGAGCGTCTCGACGCGCGGGCTCGATCCCGCCCCGGTCGTCATCGTCGACGGCGCGGCGTTCTCGATGGAGCCCATCCCGGCCAACTCGGTCTTCCACGTGCTCTCGGCGGCGCCGCCGACCCACCGCGCGACGTACACCGCGGTCGAGGTCATCGGCGCATCGCTCGAAGGCATCCAGGTGCGCGCCCTCGGCGAGACGTACATCGCGTCGCTCGCGAGCGGCTTCGGCGTCACGCCGAGCGCGGCGCGCGGCATCCTCCTGGCCCGCGCCGTCGACGCCGCCGGCGCTCCTCGTGCCGGCGTCCCGGGCGCCGCGTTCACCGTGCCCCCCGGTGCCCGCGGTCCCTTCTTCCTCGACGCGCAGCTCCAGCCGGCGGCCAGCGCGACCGAGACCAGCGCGTCGGGCTGGGTCGTCTTCTTCGAGATCGAGGCCGGCCTCGTCGGCCTCACCGCGACCGCGACCGCGCAGGTCACGATGGAGATGGCGCTCAGCCCCGTGGCGCCGGCGGCGGCGACGATCGCCGACGTCAAGATCACCGACGGCGCCAACGTGCTGCCCACCAACGTCTCGTTCTCGCAGCAGGTGCGTCCGATCTTCCAGCTGCGCGGCTGCGAGGCCTGTCACGCCGGCAACGGCACGGGCCGCGACCTCGGCAACCTCTCGCTCCAGGGTTCGGCGTCGCTCATCTACCGCGAGCTCGTCGAGGAGCTCGCGTTGACGGCCGGCCCCAAGCGCGTCGACCTCCAGATGCCGGAGCAGAGCCTCGTCCTGACGATGCCGTCGGCAGAGGATCCGCCCGACCGGCACCCGAACATCACGTTCACGGGTCCGAACGATCCCGACTACCAGCTCATCCTGGTCTGGATCCGCGAGGGCGCACGCAACAACTGAGCTCGGCGCACCGGGGACACACGTGTGGCCGCACGATCTGCGCGTTCGGTCTCCCCACGGCTCCGGGGGGGCCGGCACGCCCGGTGCAACGGAGTCGTTCATGCTGACGCAGATCGGCCAGCGACCGGCGCGGGAAGGAGGCGAGCTCTATGTCGCGCTCTCGGAGTGTCACCAGCGCATCCGGCTGTACGTGAACCTCGCGTGGCAGCTCGCGGCGGCCGATGACGTCACGCCCGGCGAGCGCCGGAACGCGGCCCGTGCGGTCCGCCGGTACTTCAGCCTGGCGTTTCCGCGCCACGTCGCGGACGAGGAAGAGCTCCTCACGCCGCTCCTCGCCGGCACCGATCCGCACGTCGACGAGGCGTTGCGCATGATGAACGACGAGCACGAGGAGCATGATCGAGACGTGCAGCGGCTGGTCTTGCTCTGCCACGTCCTCGAGCACGATCCGCTGCACGCCGCCGCGCGGGCCGAGCTCGCCCGCCTCGCGACGTATCTCGGCGGCGCGTTCGAGCGTCACCTCGCGCTCGAGGAGGCGCTCGTGTTCCCGGCGCTGCGCCGCAGCGCGCCTTCCGTGCAGGCCGCGCTCTACGCCGCGATCCGCCGCCGCCGTCAGAGGCCGCGGGCGACGAGCACGATCGCGGCGAAGTGACAGCTCGCGGCCGTGATCACGAGCGCGTGAAAGAGCTCGTGATAGCCGAAGACACGGGGCGCGGGATCCGGACGGCGCAGCGCGTAGACGATGGCGCCGGCGGTGTAGAGCCCGCCGCCGGAGAGGAGCAGGATCCGCGGCGCGAGGGACAGCGCCGACGACACGTCGGGCCAGTACGCGACCAGCACCCAGCCGAGCGCGACGTAGAGGAGGGCGGTGATGACGCGCGGCGCGCGGAGCCAGAACAGCGCCTGCAGCGCGCCCAGGGCGGCGCCGCCCCACACGAGCCCGAGGAGGCGCGCGCCGGTGGGCCCGCCGATCGCGAGCACGCAGATCGGGGTGTACGAGCCCGCGATGAACAGGAAGATCGTCGCGTGATCGGCGCGCCGCCACCACGCGCGCGCCCGCGGTCCCCACGCGCCGCGGTGATAGGCGGCGCTGATGCCGAACATCGCCGCGAGCGAGGCGGCGTAGAGCGTGGTCGCCGCGGCGGCGTGGAGCGTCGGCGACATGCCGACGAGGACGAGGCCCGCGCCGAGCGCGGCGAAGCATGCGAACTGGTGGGACACGCCGCGCAGGAGCGGTTTGGCGGTCTCGGTCATGCGGTCAGTCGTAGCGCCGGTCGCGTCAGCGGGCGACCATCACTCGGCCACCGCCGCGTCAGCTCTTGGCCATCCGCGCCGAGCGAGCCTCCCAGCGCGCCCGACCCCTGGCGGCCTCGCCCTCGCGCGTGCGCGGCTCGCCCCGGCTCTCGAGCTGGTCGAGCAGCGCCGTCGTCGCGGCCGCGACCGCCTCGACCGCCGCATCGAACACGGCCTGGTTCGCCTGCGAGGGTCGCGCCGTGCCGCTCACCTTGCGCACGTACTGCAGGGCTGCCGCGTGGATCTCCTCCGGCGTCGTCGGTGGCTGGAAGTGATGGAGGACCCGGATGTTGCGGCACATGGCCGCATGATAGCGTGCTCGCGATGGTGCTTCCCGTCGATCTCGACGAGCGTCCGATCGATCGCGCGGTGCGCGGCGGCTACGTGGCCGACCGCGTCGGCGCGGCGTTCGTGGCCGGCTACGGCGCCGCCCTGTCCGCCCTCGTGCCCGACGTGCCGCCGCGCGCGAGCCTGTGCGCCACCGAGGAGGGTGGCGCGCATCCGAAGGCGATCAGGACCCGCCTCGATCCCGGGCTGCGGCTGGTCGGCGCCAAGCGCTGGTCGACCCTCGCCGCCGAGGCCGACCTCTTGCTCGTGGTCGCCGCAACCGGCGCCGACGAGCAGGGCCGAAACCGACTCAAGCTCGTGCGCGTGTCACCGCGGTCGCCAGGCGTGACGATCACGGCGATGCCGCCGCCGCCGTTCGCGCCCGAGGTCGGTCACGCCGAGATCCAGCTCGACACGCAGGTCGCCCCCGACGACGTGCTGCCGGGCGATGGCTACACCGACTATCTGAAACCGTTTCGCACCATCGAGGACATCCACGTCCACGGCGCCATGCTCGGCTGGATGCTCGGGCTGGCGGCGCGACATGCGTGGTCGCGCGAGCTCGTCGAACGACTGCTCGCCGCCGTCGCGTCGCTGCGCTCCCTCGCCGCGGCGCCGCCGCTGGCGCCGGCGACGCACCTGGCGCTCGCGGGCGCCATCGCCGTGACCCGCGAGCTCGCGGAGCGCGCGCCGTGGTCCACGCTCGATCCCGACGCGCTCGCGCGCTGGCAGCGCGATCGCCCCCTGCTCGAGGTCGCCGGCAAGGCCCGCGCCGCGCGGCTCGAGGCCGCGTGGGCCTCGATCGCGGCCCGCTGAAGCGAGCGTGATCGAGCGGCCGTGCTCGAGCGCTCACCTGCGCACGGGCACGCGCCGTGCACGAGCCGTGGCCCATGCGCGCCCTGATCGCTGCCATCGCGGTGCTCTGGGCCGGGAGTGTGGCGCACGCCGACGATGCGGCGATGACGCACGCGCGCGAGGCGGCCGCCCGCGGACAAGCTCACTTCGATCGCCACGAGTACGAGGAGGCGATCGTCCACTTTCGGGCCGCATACGACCTCGTCCCGTCCCCCGGCCTCCTCTACAACCTCGGTCAGACCTATCGCCTGACGGGTGATTGTGTGCTCGCGGCGACGATGTACCGGCACTACCTGCTGGTGGCGACCACGTCGCGCTATCACGCGATCGTCGAACGGCATCTCGCGTCGCTCGATGCGTGCGTGCGCGCGCGCCTCGGTGGGGACGTCCTCACCGCGGTGCCGTCCGAGCCTGGTCGGGCGAGCAAGCGCGCCGGGCTCGTGATCGGTGGCGTCGGGCTGGCCGCGGCCGGCGTCGGCACGGCGCTCGCGATCGACGCGATGCGCCAGCACGACGACGAACGCGAGATCGCGCGCGTTGGCCGCGACGACCGGAAGGGCGACCACGATCCGCTCGCGCAACCGGGCAACGGCGACCGCGACGTGACGGTCGCCACGGCGCTGATCGCGGGCGGCATCGTCGCCACCGCGGCGGGCGCGACGCTCTACTACCTCGGCTGGCGCGACGAGCAGCGCGCGGCCGTGCTCTCGGTGATGCCGGTCCACAGGGGCGCGACGGCGGCGCTCGCATGGAGGTTCTGATGCGCGACGTCCACCTCGAACCCGGCAGCGTGCTCGGCGAGTGGCGGATCGAGCGACAGATCGGCCAGGGCGGCATCGGCACCGTCTACGCCGCGGTGCACACGGAGATCGGCAAGCGCGCAGCGCTCAAGGTGGTCCGCCAGCGCACCGGCGAGAGCATGCACGCGGGCGAGCGCTTCCTGCAGGAGGCGCGCGTCGTCAACCAGATCCAGCACCCGAACATCGTCGACATCTTCCAGCTGGGGCGTCTCGCCGACGGTAGTCCGTACCTCGTCATGGAGCTCCTCCACGGCGAGTCGCTGGGTGATCGCCTCGATCGCGGTCGCGTGCCGGCGCTCGAGGCGATCGACATCCTGCTCCAGGTCTGCGAGGCGCTCGCCGCTGCCCATGCGCGCGGCGTGATCCATCGCGATCTCAAGCCCGACAACATCTTCCTCTCGGGGCCAACCGTGAAGCTCCTCGACTGGGGCATCGCGAAGTTGACCGATCCGCCTCCCGACATGTGTCAGGTGACCGGGGCGGGCACGATGGTCGGCACCCCGCGCTACATCGCGCCCGAGCAGGCGCGCGGCCTCGACGTCGACGCCCGGACCGACATCTACTCGCTCGGCTGCATCGCGTACGAGCTCTTCCTCGAGGAGCCGCCATTCACCGCGGACAACGTCGCCGATCTGATCGTCGCCCACCTCACCGAGCCGGTCTCGCCGCCGGGCGAGGTCTGGCCCGACATCCCGCCCGTGCTCGAGGAGCTCATCGTCGGGATGCTGGCGAAGGCGAACGTCCATCGGCCGTCGCTGGATCAGGTCGTCGCGGCGCTCGAACGAACCCGCGTCGAGATGGGCGGCCGTGCCGGTGGTCTCGCGCTCGGCTCGGGCCCGGTGTCGGTCCCGGCGAGCCTGCGGGAGGAGCGCGTGACCGGCACCGAAGCGACCGTGCTGGCGGATACCGCGGCGACCGCGCGTACCCGCCGCTTCGGGCTGCTCGCCGGGGGACTCGCGATCGCCTTCGCCCTGGTGGTCTTCGCGGCGTTCTCGAACGATCGTCCAGGAGCGACCCGGGACCGGCCCTCGCCGCCGCCGCCGCCGGCGACCGTGATCGCCCCACCCGCCACGATCGTGCCGGCTGCGATCGCCCCGGCCGCCAGCGCTCCGCCGGCGAAGACGAAGAAGCCGCGCACGACGAAGCGGGTGCAGCGCCGGCCCGCCGCGATCGATCCCAACGCGACGATCGATCCGTTCGGTCCGGACGGCCGCTGAGCCGGCCGCCGCGCCGGCGACGTCGCTCAGGCCGCGAGCTTCTTCGGCAGCGATGGCAGCGGCGGCAGCTCCGCGAGCGTCACCGGGGTCAGCTCGCCCAGCGCGGCCTCGGTGATCTCGAGATCGGCGAGGCGGCGCTCGACCGCGTCCTGGTCGCTGATGGGCACGTCGGGCATCGCCGAGCGCTGGGCGATGAGGCGGAGCAGCTCGATGATCGCGGCGGACTGCGCCCGTAGCTTCTTCGCCGCCGCCACGCACAGGTCGTGGCACCGGAGACGGTGCTCCAGGACACGAACGCGCGCGGCGGCGGTCGGGTCGTCCTGGGACCGCACGATGTCGGCGGCCAGCTCGTCGCGGCCGTTGGCGGCGATGAGGTGCTCGTACCGCTTGAGCGCCACGGCGACCTGGACGTAGTGGTCGAGCAACCCGTCGAGCTCGTAGCGCGCGGCCGCGACCTCGTCGTTGAGCTCCACCGACTTCGCCAGCGCGGTCAGCTCGGCGAGCGTATCGCCGAGCACACCGGCAGACTCGAGCGCGTGTTGCCGACGCTGGCAGGTGTCGCGCTCCAGCTCGAGTCGTCGTCGATCCGCGAGCCAGCGGCGATAGCCCGGTCGTCCCATCGCCGCGGCGTGGAACAGCACCGGCGCGAGCAACGCGACGCCCAGCGTCCAGACGAGAGGGACCTGACCGCCGAGCGCGATCCCGATCACCAGGATGATGGGCACCATCAGCAGCGGCCTCATGTCATCCGATGGATACAAGCCATGTGCCATCACCGCGCGCCGCGACATCATTCCGCTCGTCCGCCACGCCATCCGACGTCGTGCGGTGGCACGCGCCACGGTGTGGCCCCTCCGCACGCGCGTCGAGCACGTCGAGGCGGTCGAGTCAGCATCACGAGGAACCGCGCGCTACTGTGGCGGCCGTGCCGATCTACATCACCGACTGCCGCATCGACTGGGGCTGGGCCACGCGCACGGACGAGGAGCGCCGGATCCTCAGGGCCTATCACCCACGCCTCGACGACCGCGACCACACGGTGGAGACCTTCACGGCGCTCCTCGCCCGGGCCTCGGCCGAGCTGCCGGGGGTGGCCATCGCGGCGCTGGTGGACGACCAGGTCGGATCCCGGACGCTCCTCCTCGCCAGGGACGGCGCGGTCACGCCCGTGCTCGTGCAGGACGCGACCCGGCGTCACTCGATCACGCTCGGGCAAGACGACAAGGTGCGCGCGCTGCTCGCGGCCGATCGCGACGCGCTCTTCCCCGTCTGCGTGACCGCGAGCGAGCGCCTCGCCGCGGGGGAGACCACGCAGTCGCGCGGGATCTTCTTTCCGGAGCCGATGCTCGCATGGCTCGGGGCCGAGGCCACGCGCCTCGATCGCAGCCTCTCGCACCTCGTGCAGCTGGCGTGGACGGAGGCGCGCGCGCGGATCTCCACGCTGCCGGACCGCGACGCCGCCGCGGCCCTGCGCGAGGCGCATCCGGGGGCGACCGTCGCGATGCAGACCCTCTACTTCCCGTCGGCGCTCCTCGTCGAGGCCGAGGCGGAAGCCGCGCGTTTCGACGTGTCGCTGTCATGGCTGTTCCAGCTCGCGCTGTCGCTCGCGAGGCCCGCGATCACGGCGTAAGCTCGTGCCCATGGTGCGTCGTGACGACGACGGAGGTCCCGCCGGCGAAGCCGGCGGCAATCC